>Ga0126381_100000753_pt1 | contig 35259 bp, 51 predicted proteins | sample PanSoiMetPlot_28_FD_96465 | JGI IMG/M metagenome (GOLD analysis project Ga0126381, IMG submission 96465) | Tropical forest soil microbial communities from Panama - MetaG Plot_28 | ecosystem: Environmental > Terrestrial > Soil > Tropical forest > Bulk soil | place: Panama | collected 2016-02-17 | reverse complement strand
TGACCCACAACCCCGCGCCCCGCGAAAAAAACTGGAAAAACCGCGGGCGAGCGGTGTGTCCGGCGAGCGCTCGGGCGTGTGCGCTGTCAGCGGAGGCGGCGCAGCCAGCCGCCGGTGAAGTGGGTCGCCGAGTGGGGCGCGACGCCCTCGTCGAAGGGCGGGTCGGGCGGGCCGATCGCCCAGTCGTCGGCGTTGGCGGCGACGAAGGCGCGGGCGCCGACGAGCGCATTGTTCGTCGCCCAGTCCGGGTTCGCGCGTGGGCCGTGCGTGCGGGCGACGAGTGACTGGATGAAGCCGTCCTGCACGATCGCGTACGAGCCCGGCGTGACGAGCGGGCCGTAGGCGACGAGTTCGGAGATGACGTGCGAGCGGCTGTGGTCGGAGTCGAGCAGCAGCAGCACGGTCGGCGGCGCGTGCGGTTGAGCACCTATGCGCGGGACGCCGATGTCGTCGTAGACGCGGTCGACGACGTCGGCCGCGATCGAGTCGCCGTGGATGAGCGTGATGTAGTCGGCGAGCGGGTGCTGCATGATCGCGTCGCGGTGGTCGAGGTCCGGGCTGCGCGGCAGCTCGACGCCGATGACGCGGCCGTGGCCGAGCGCCTTGCAGAGCGAGGCGTAGAAGACGAGCGAGCCGCCGTGGGCGACGCCCGTCTCGAGGATGACGTCCGGGCGCAGCCGCCAGACGAGCTCCTGGACGCGGAACATGTCCTCGGGCAGCTGGATGATCGGGCGGCCGAACCAGCTGTACGACCACTGGTGCTTGACGTCCCAGGCGCAGCGCAGCCAGGCGATCGAGATCGCCTCGAAGGCCCGCGGGTCGTCGAGGTCGAACGTCTGCTCCGACTGCCAGACGTCGCCGACCTCGCGCACGGTCACGGTGCCGGCGGGCAGGTCGATCGCCAGATGCTCGAGCTGCCCGGGCTCCGCCGCTACGCGATCCGAGTCAAGGTTCACGAAGGAGATGGCGGAGCCCCGAGCAGCGCCGTCCGAGGAGGCAACCAGCTCTGACCAGAGAGAAAGCGACCCGACTCGGACGGCATGGTGGAGTGTAGCCGGGTGCGCCGGACGGGCCAAGCCGTTGCCCTCGCGGGCGACAGCATAGTGGCTCAAATGTGCCCGTTTGCAGGGGTTTTCGCTTCGCCCGTGAGCGCCTATGTGCTATGCTTAAAGTAGACCAGAGAGAAAGACACCGCGACAGTCACCAGCGAGCGCGCCCTGTCTTCTCCGAGCGGCCCAGCGGAGCCAGAACACAGCTTCCGATCCGGGATTGCGAAAGCCCCCGGTGAAACGCCTGCCCGCCCGACCGGTGCTCGTAAGACGACCGGAAGTGGGAGAGCGCAAGCTCAGGCAGCGAGGAAGGAAGCGAGGAGGAACTTCGCGATCGGCAACGGGCACGAGAACCGGGTTAGGCGTCAGCGCCAGTCAGCGGTCCCCGGCACCCAGATCGAGCGGGTGAAAGCGAGTGAAAGGCACGACGACGATCGCGTGAGCGACGACGGCCGGTAACGAACGAGCCGTCGCCGCGAGTCGAAAGGCTCGTCGGTAGGACACGACGAGAGGGAGTAGGCGTTCGCGATCGAGTCGCGCCGGACGCTCGCCGAGTACGAGGGCGTGGTCGCCCTCGATCCGCATGGGTGGCTCGCCAGGACACACCGCGTCGCACGCACGGACGCGAGAGGGACAGCGAGCAGATTCGATCAGAGCAAGGCGCGAGTGGTAGATCGCGCCTGTCGCCGTGGACGGTTCGATTCCGTAGCGGCGATTCACGGGCGGCCGAATGGCCGCCCGTTGTACGTGAAGACAACGAACGAAGGAGAAAGAGATGCACACGAACACGCTGAACATGCTCGACGCGGCCAGCCGCGCGGGCGTCGCCGTCCGCGGCGTCGCCGACCAGGGCTTGTCGTTCGAGTCGACGACCGACGTGGTCGCGACGCGGACGAACAACACGATCCGCACGAAGGCGCGCGAGCTGAGCGCGCTGATCGAGTTCGCGAAGACGCTGCCGATCGGCGATCGCGACCTCGGCTCCGTGATCGAGGAGCAGCGCGCGGCCGTCGACGCGCTGATCGAGCTGCGCGAGCAGCTCGAGGAGCTCGTCTGATGACCGCGCCCGACACGACGAAGGGGTACGTGAACCCGCAGTACACGACCGACGAGCTGGTCGAGTACGTCAAGGCGTACGCGCTCGACCACTACAACGACGGTGGGTGGGACGTGATCGTCGAGGCGTACGACGACGACCAGATCCGCGAGATGCTCGGCCAGGTGACGACGCGCGAGGGCGCGCTGAAGAAGGCGCGCTGGCTCGTGCGCCTGTTCGTCGACGTTGGCTGGTGATGCCGCCGCCGCCCGCGAGGGCGGCTGGCGGGAGCGCCTGCTCCGAACGATCCGAGTCGAACGAAGGAGAACGAGATGGACGCAGCACAGATCGACGTCGCCGTGGAGATGCTTCACCGCCTGTCCGCGGACGCCGACGAGAAGATGGAGGCGGCGCTGAACGCGATCTGGTCAGCGCGCGCAGAGCTTGACCAGATCGAGGCCGCGCTGCGCGCGGTCGCCGGTGGCGCGACCGAGCAGCGGGTGGGCATCGTCCACGGGCTGCAGGCCGAGGCCGTGTTCGCCGCGTTCACCGCGGCCGAGACCGAGAAGTCGATGTGGGACCGGCTGCTCGGCGAAGGGATCGGCGTCGAGGTCGTCGACGAGCCGGTCGCCAGTCGCAAGGCGTAGACGTTGCCGCGCTGATTCCGCCGGAATCAGTGCGGGAGCATCCGCTCCGTGATCCGAGTCAACGCAACGCGGCCGCGAGGCCGTTCACGAAGGAGGCCCAGAATGGGTGCAGTTAGCAAGAAGACGTCGCCGGCGACGAAGCTCGTCCGCGCGGCAGATGTGAAGCCGGAGAAGCTCTCGTTCCTCGAGCTGCCGGGTGGCGAGCGGTTCCTGAAGGGCGGGATCACGCTCGTCGGTGGCCGCCCGGGCCAGGGCAAGTCGCTGCTCACGAGCTGGATGGCCGCCGAGGTCACGAAGCGCGGCGGCGCGGTGATCATGTCGAACCCGGAGGATCAGCTGGCGGCCGTGAAGGTGCCGCGGCTGCTCGCGGCCGAGTGCGACACGCGGCTCGTGCACTTCTGGCCGGGCAAGCTCCGGCTGCCGCAAGACGTCGAGATGCTCGAGGAGCTGGTGCTGTTCCACGGCGTCGAGCTGGTGACGATCGACCCGATCGCGAAGCACGTCGGCGGGTCGGACCCGAACACGGCGCTGGAGCCGCTGGCCGCGATGGCCGAGCGGACGGGTGTCGCGATCGTCGGCGTGCACCACCTGAACAAGCGGCTGCCGAAGGACGCGCATCCGCAGGAGGCGTTCGGTGGCGCATCCGGTGGGTGGCTCGGCACCGTGCGCTTCGCGCACGTCCTGGGACCGGCGGGGCCGGGCGAGCCGGAGAGCCGGTTCCTCGGTGTCGCGAAGGCGAACAACGCCGACGACCAGACGCCGTCGGTCGAGTTCTACATGGACACGGTCGAGGTCGACCTGCCCGACGGGACGGTGTCGGAGACGGCCCGCCTCGTGTACGTGAACGACGAGGCGCCGGTGCCCGCCGCCGAGATCGTGCAGTGGAAGGGCAGCGGCTACCAGGCCGAGAACCCGGAGAAGAAGGCGGTCGCGTCCGAGTTCCTGGCGCTGCTGCTGCTGAAGGGTCCGTGCCCGGCGAAGGACGTGTTCGACAAGGCCGCCGAGCATGGCGTGTCGAAGATGACCGTCCGCCGCGCGGCGGACGAGCTGAAGGTCGTCAAGCGGCGGATCGGCTTCGGGCCGGGCTCGTACCTCGTGTGGGAGCTGCCCGAAGACCACCCGCTGCTCCGCTCGCTCGGCCCGAAGGACGAGAACAAGAAGGCGGGCCGGGGCAAGAAGGCGAAGCCGAACGGCAACGTCGAGATGGCCGACGAACAGATGGACGTCGACGAGGTGCTGCGCCAGATCCTCGAAGACGCGAAGGACGGCGATGGCGATGAGTGAGATCGTCGTCCCCGACGTCGTAGGCGAGATCGTCGCCTACCGCGCCTGGAAGGTGATCGGGACGAAGCGGATGCCGCTGCTCGGGTCGGTGACCCACGGCGGCACCGTCTGGCATCCCGACCGCTGGACGGTCGCGACGTGCAACGGCAAGACGCACTGCTGGAAGTGCGTGGACAAGCGCGTGCCCGGCGAGGGCTGCACCTGCGGGCTGTACGCCGCCCGCGACCGCAGGCACCTGTCGGGCATGGGCTACAACAAGGAGAGCGCGTCGCGCCCGAACCCGGTCGTGATCGGCGAGGTCGGCCTCGTCGGCAAGGTGATCCCCGGGTCGCAGGGCTACCGCGCGGAGAAGGGACGGGTGGTGCGGCTGTTCGTGCCGTTCCACCAGTGGGAGTGGATCGAGCCGCTCGAGGCGCTGTACGACGTGCCCGCCCTGCCCGACAACGTGCTGAACGCAACGCCGACGTTCCCCGAGGAGGTGAGCTAGATGGAAATCGGAGAACCCGAGAAGACGATCATCGTCGAGCCGATCGAAGACCCGTTCGAGGCGCCCGCGCCGATCGAGGCGCCGACGCCCGAGCGCGTCGAGCCGGAGAAGGTGCCCGCCTAGCGCGGGCACCAGCGCATAGCGCATACCTGCTCATGATGCGCCGCCGCGCCAGCCTGAGCACCTATGAGAGAGAGCGTTGCCGCCCTCGCCCGTGAGGACGAGGCGGCGGGAGCGTTCGCTCCGATCCGAGTCAACCGAAGGAGGAAGTGATGGCGAAGGACGCCACGCTGCCGACCCCGTCGCACGGCAAGAAGCTGACGATCGGGTTCGGCCTAGTGAACGTGTCGGTGGCGATCAAGTCGCTGACCGACAACGCCCGGCCGGTGCCGGGCAAGGGCATGTGCCCGACGCACGGCCCGGCCCTCGCGAGCGTGAGCCTGTGCTCGCAGGGGACGCCGGACGAGCACGTCGTCCCGAACGCGGAGAAGCTGACCGCGTACCCGCACCCCGACGACGCCGGCCGGATGGTCGTCGTCGACCCGGAGACGGTGAAGGCGCTGAGCGAGGCGTCGGACGGGCAAGGCGTGATCACGCGGATCGTCGAGGCCGGCGAGATCGACTCGGCGTACACCGAGAAGGCGTTCATGGTGTACCCGCAGGCCGGGCACGAGCAGGCGTTCGACCTCCTGGTCGCGCTCCTGCGCCCGGCGGTCGACGGGTCGCGGCCCGCGAGGGCGGCGCTGGTCGACGTCGTGCTGTACAAGCAGACGGAGACGCTCGCCGTCCGCTGGCACGAGGAGCTCGGCGTGCTCGTCGCGGAGACGATCCGCTTCGAGCAGAAGATCCGCCACTCGGACGCCGAGCTGATCCGCGTGGCCGCGGCCGCGCGCCCGGCCGTCGACGACCGGATGATCGAGGCGGCGCAGCCGCTGCTGGCCGCGCTCGAGGGCGTGTTCGACGCGTCGGAGGCCCAGGACACCTGGACGCCGCTGATGCACGACGCGATCCGGGCCGCCGACAAGGGCGAGACGTTCGTCGCCCCGGCCGCGCCCGAGGCCGCGCCGGTGATCGACCTGATGGCCGCGCTGCAGGCGTCGGTCGCCGAGTCGAAGCCGAAGAAGGCCGCGGCGAAGAAGCCCGCGGCGAAGCGGGCGAAGAAGGTGGCGGCCTGATGGCCGCCACCGTCAAGCCGATGCTCGCGAAGGCGGGCGAGCTGCCGGTCGGCGACGGCTGGCTGTACGAGATCAAGTGGGACGGCGTTCGCTGCACCGCGACGATCGTCGACGGCGAGGTGACGATGCAGTCGCGCTCGTCGAAGACGGAGTGGAAGGTGCAGTTCCCGGCGATCGCGCGAGCGCTCGCCGAGCTGCCCGACTGCGTGATCGACGGCGAGATCGTGACGCCGGACGAGGCCGGGAACACGTTCGGGCTTGCCGCCGGCGCCGGAAGCGCACGGGCCGCGTGCTTCGTCGTGTTCGACGTGCTCGAGCTCGGCGAGGTCGACTGCCGTCCGTACCCGCTGGAGCAGCGGCGAGGCCTCGCCGAGGCGATCGTCGCCGGGTCCGGCGACACGGCGCTGCAGTTCTCGCCGTCGTTCGACGACGGGGAGGCGCTGCAGGCGTGGGTGGTCGACCGCGGCCTGGAGGGCATCGTCGCGAAGCGCAAGGGCAGCCGCTACATCGAGGGCTACCGCGGCGAGCTGTGGCTGAAGGTGAAGGTGCGCCAGGAGCAGGAGTTCGTCGTCGTCGGCTGGACGCCCGGCAAGAACGGGCGCACGGGCCGGATCGGCGGGCTGGTGCTCGCGTACTACGACGGCCCGAACCTCGTGTACGCGGGGCGGGCCGGGCAAGACGAGAAGCTCGACCGCGAGTTCGAGTCGCGCTTCCAGAACGTCGAGCGCTCGCCGCTCGCCGAGACGCCGAAGGACGCGCCGCGTGACGTGACGTGGATCGCGCCCGAGGTCGTCGTCCAGGTCGCGTACCAGCGGTGGACGGAGGACGAGCGCCTCCTGCACCCGGCGCTGAAGCGGGTACGCGACGACAAGAACCCGAAGGACGTAGGGAGGGAACCGTGAAGGTGAACGTGTACGTGCCGGCGGACGACGTGGAGCCGAACCACGCGATGACCGTGATCAAGCCCGGGTCGGGCATCGTCGGCGAGCCGTCGACGCAGCACGAGGGGCTGATGCGGGTGTACTTCGAAGGCAACCTGTACGGGGCGCCCGGGCTCGGCTCGTACCACGCGAAGGTGCGCCAGGCGGCGGGCCGGATGGTCGAGCGCTACCCGACGATCGCGCAGATGCACGTCGACCGGGACAAGCTCGTGTACGTCGGGCAGTACGACACCGAGGCCGACGAGTTGTTGATCGAGGACGAGCTGGCGGTCGGCCGCTGGCTCCTGAGAGAGGAGAGTGATGGCTGAACCGCGTAAGCGGATCGTGCCGTTCAGCGAGCTGCACACGCCGGGCGGGTTCCTGAACGGCGAGGTCGCGTCCGCGTTGCAGAAGGCGGTGCGGCGCGGCGACGAACGCGAGGCGCTGTTCTGGGCGTCGGAGCTCGACCTGGCCGGGTACGGGAACTACGTCTGGAAGCGGCTGCGGATCATGGCGTCCGAGGACGTCGGCCTGGCCGACCCCGACGCGGTGCGCCTCGTCCGCGTGCTGAACGACAACTGGCTCGAGGCGAAGAAGGCGAAGAACGAGGACGCGATGCCGCTGTTCCTCGCGCACGCCGTCATCGTGCTCGTGCGAGCGAAGAAGAGCGGCCTCGTCCTGAGCGCGGTGTTCGCGTTCTGGATGGGCGACCGGGCCGGGATGGAGATGGAGATCCCGGACCACGCGCTCGACATGTTCACGGCGCGCGGCCGGCGGATGGGCCGCAAGGGCGCGGAGGGCAAGCAGTTCTTCCTCGACGAGTCCGGCAAGCGAGTGGGCGAGACGCTGCCGAACCCGTACTACGAGGAAGGCGCGCGAGCCTGGAAGTCGTCGAGCTGATGCGTGCCGCTCCCGGCCACCTGGCCGGGGGCGGGAGCACCCGCTCCGATCCGAGTCAAACGTCCGAAGGAGGACAAGTGAGAAACGCACTCATAGTCGGGGGCGGCGCGTTCGTCGCCCTCGTCATCGTCATGGGCGTCGCGCTCGTCGCGGTCGCCAGCAAGGCCGCGACCGACGCGACGAAGAAGACGCACGACTACGCGCTCGAGGTCGACTGCGCGTGCTCGTGGTCGGGCGCCGTCGGAGGGTCGACCTACGACGGGAGCGGCCGCCGCGTGATCCGCTTCCACGACCTGGCGATCACCGCCGCCGACGTGCAGAAGCAGGACGGCGGGAGCGAGCCGCTCCACCTGACGCTGCTCGACGGAACGACGGTCGTCGACCAGGCGCAGACGTCGGCCGCGTACGGCATCGCGACCGTCTCGGGCTCGTCGTTCTGATGGGCCTCGACGTGCTGGCGGTCGAGAGGCTGCCGAAGAAGGGCGACTCGTTCGTGCCGGTCGTGCACGACGAGGAGCTGGAGAAGATCGACGTGGCACGCGGGATCTTCACGCTCGGCGTGCCCGACACGGGCGAGAAGGGCAGCGGGATCCGCGGCGGCGTCTATGCGAGCTGGGTCGAGCAGATGACGGGCTACTCGCTGTACGAGAGCCACGACGCCGACGACGTCGCGAAGATCGCGGCCGGGCTCGACGCGGCCGTGCAGATCGGCGTGACCCAGGAGTGGGCGCCGAACGTCGCCGCCTGGTTCCGGCGCTGCGCCGACCAGGGCTACGCGCTGTTCGCCTGGTCGTGAACCGGTTGCCGAGGGGCGGCGAGCCGATCTTCGGCCGCCGCCTCGGCGACGTGCTGCTGCCCGCGCACCTGGTCGAGCTGCCGTTGGAGCCGCCGGTCGTGCGGGAGATCGCCGTGCTGCGAACGCTGTGGTCCGGCGACAGCGAGGAGCTCGACGCGATCGCTCGCGGCGAGTGGGTACCGACCGCCTGGCAGGACTGCGAGGCGGACGTTCGGATGGTGGCCCGGGGCTTCCCGGTCGCCGACGTCATCGAAGAGAGGAAGGACCTCGTGAGTGACCTGATGGAGGAGTTGACGCGCCCGCTCGAGCAGCGGCGCGTCTGCAAGATCGAAGGCTGCGGCGAGCCGTGGCTGACGCAGAAGGGCATGTACGGGCGGCTGTGCGAGGAGCACGCCGCCGAGAAGAAGGCCGAGTTCCACGAGCGGCGCAACGGCGACGGGAACGGGAACGGGCTGAACAAGCGCGGTGAGCCGCGCGGTCCGTTGCACCTGATCCGGGCGTCGGAGGTCGAGCCGGAGCGGCCCGACGGCGAGCTCGCCGAGGCCGCGCGTGCGGTCGAGGCTGCTCGCGGCCGCCGTAACACGGCGCAGTTGAACCTCGACAAGGCGCTGAGTCATCTGCGCGGGCTGGTCGAGGCCGAGATGGAGAAGGAGGTGAGCAAGTGATCCTCACGCTGACGTTCGAGCCCGTGAAGGAGACGAAGGGCACGTTCAAGTTCGAGGAGGTCGTCGAGGGCATGGCAGAGGCGAAGATCGGTTCGCTGTACGTGCGCAAGACGGCGCTCGGCGAGATGGCGTTCGAGCAGGGCAAGAGCCTGCTCGTGACCGTCCAGGTCGCCGACGAGAAGGCGAAGGCTGCCTGATGTTCCCGCTCCCGCCCGCGATGGCGGGGGCGGGTGCACCAGCCGGTGCACCGTGATCCGAGTCCGAAGGAGGACACGATGGCAGTAGCGATCGAAGAGGTCGCGGTCGGCCGCTTGAAGGTGGCCGAGGACAACGTCCGCATGGAGGTCGGCGACGTCGGCGAGTTGGCGCAGTCGATCAAGAGCGGCGGCGTGTTGCAGCCGCTGATCGTCCGTGAGGGCGACTACCTGGTCGTCGCCGGCGCCCGCCGCTTGGCGGCCGCGAAGATGGCCGGCCTGAAGGTCGTGCCGGTGATCGCGCGTCAGTTCACCGAGCAGGAGCGGCTCGAGACGATGATCGTCGAGAACGCCCAGCGGGAAGACCTGACGCCGATCGAGGAGGCGAACGCGTACAAGCGGCTCGTCGACCTCGGGCTGACGCAGCGGGAGATCGCCACCCGCGTCGGCCGCGCGCAGGGCACGATCGCCAAGCGGCTCGCGCTGCTGGCGTTGCCGGAGAAGGTGCAGAAGGAGGTTGATTCCGGCGGAATCACCCTGCCCGACGCAGCGGAGCTGGCGAAGCTGAAGGACGACCCGAAGCTCGTCGCGAAGCTGGCGAAGTCGAACCCGAACGGGTACGGCCGCTCGATCAGCCAGAAGGTCGGCGAGGAGGTCGCCAAGCGCCAGAAGGACAAGGAGCGCGCGGCGAGGGTCGCCGAGCTGAAGAAGCAGGGCGTCAACGTCGTCGACGCCAAGACCGACGCCTACGGGTACAGCGTGCAGCTGCCCGACGGGATGGCCGAGGTCAAGGCGCAGACGTACAACAAGAACGACGTCGAGATGGACCCGAAGAAGCACGCGAAGCTCGACTGTCACGCGATCGCGGTGAACCCGCACTCGCTGAAGGAGATCGCCGTGTGCACGAACCCGAAGGCCCACCCGTCGCGGGCCGACCAGCTGAAGGCCGAGGAGCAGAAGCGCCAGGCCGAGGCGAAGCAGAGGGAGGAGGCGTTCGACAAGCTGACGGAGCGGCGACGGCAGTTCGTGCGCGAGCTGATCGCCGCCCGGCCCGACAAGGACGCCGTGCTCGAGCTCGTGTTCGCCGTGCTCATCTACGACGGCAGCCGCTACTACGGCAACGACGAGGACGCGGCGATGCTCACGCTCGACCTGCTCGGGATCGACGTCGAGAAGACGGCGGAGGCCGCGGCCGCGAAGCTGAAGGTCGACGAGGTCGAGGTCACGTACCTGATCGAGCAGGAGGCCGAGAAGTCGGCGGCTGCTCGGCTGCGCGTGACGTTCGCTCTCGCGGCCGCGCAGTTCGAGCGGATGCTGACGAGCTACGGCTCGTGGCTCGACGAGGAGCAGTACTTCGTGTGGCTGCAGGCCCGCGGGTACAAGCTCGTCGAGGACGAGAAGCAGCGGCTGGCAGGGAGGCCGAACGCCTAGCGCATACCTGCTCACCACGACACGCCGCCGCAGCCTGATCACCTATGCGGTATGTGTCGGAGAGATGGCCCCGCCTTCGGGCGGGGCCGTTTTTTTGTGCCGCCGCGCGGCGACGTACCCTGGGTGGCGTGGATCGTCCGCGGCTGCTCGCGAGTCGAAGCGAGGTCGGGTACGTCGACTCGACGCGGCGCGCCCTGGTCGACGAGCCGGAAGCCGTGTCCGCCGAGGAGCAAGCGCACCTGACCCGCCAAGCACACGTCGCCGGATCGCGCCGCCGCCGGCGGGAGTGGCAGGCGATCCGTGGCTGCCTCGAGGAGCAGGCGGACGCGCTGAAGACGCGCTTCGGGCCGGAGGTGTCGAACGAGCTGCGCGAGCTGCGCCGCACGATCGACCGGCTGGAACGCAAGCTCGCTGCCTGACGATCGCGCGGGACGGGTGTAGCCTGTTGCGCGAGCCCGACTGTCGGCCCTCGCGGCCTGCTGGTTGCAGACCTGGCGCATGAGTTCGTGCGCCTCGGGTCCGGTCGGAACACATGCGAAGGAGGACTCGTGTCGGAAGAGACAGAGCTGCCCGGTGAGGAGGGCGCTGAGACGGAAGGCGCTGCTGCGGAGGAAGGTGTCGAGGGCGCGCCCGTCGACCCCGCCGATCCCGCCGGCGAGGGATCAGAGGTCGAGCCCGAAGGCGAGGACGAGGTCGCCTGAGGCGTGAGAGCCGCGACGGCCTGCTCCGTGCCCGGGTGTCTACGTCCGGCGGTCCCCGGCCGGGCTGGCTGCGGAGAGCACACCCGCCGTCACGACAGCGGGCCGTCGCGCAGAGTTCGCGCCGCCGCGCTGGAGCGGGCGCGCTACCGCTGCGAGCGCTGCGGCCGCCCGACGCGCACGGTGCACCACGTCGACCGGATCGAGCACGGCGGCGCGCCCGTCGCCCAGCTCGACCGGCTGGAGGTCGTGTGCGACGACTGCCACCTGGACGACGACCCGTTCGGTGAGCCGTGAAGCAGCCGCAGTGCTCGCAGAAGACCGCGAAGGGCAAGCGCTGCCGCAACCGGGCGGTGGAGGGATCGGAGCGCTGCGTCGCGCACCTGCGGCTGGTGCACAAGACGACGCTGACGCCGCAGCTGCAGACGACGATCATCGGGCAGCTGCAGGGCGGGATGCACCTGTCGACGGTGCTGGCCGCGAACGGCGTCGGCCGCTCGACGTTCTACGACTGGCGCGAGCGCGGACGGCCGGACCGGCACCGCGCCGAGGATCAGCAGTTCCGCGAGTTCCGGGAGCAGGTCGAACGGGCGCGGGCGCAGGGCGAGATCTTCCTGGGGATGACGATCGCCGCCGCCGGCCGCCACGACCCGGCCTGGGCGGCCTGGATGCTGGAGCGCCAGTACCCGGAGCGCTGGGCGCGCGCCTCGCAGCGGGCGCTGGTCGAGCCGGAGACCGAAGACGTGCAGCCGGAGGAGGACCCGTTGAGGGAGGTGATCGAGCTTGCCCAGGAGAGGCGGAAGCGACGGCGCTGACCTGGAGACGTTCGAGCGCTTCTGCCTCGGGCTGCGCCTGGCCGACAACGCCGGGCCGCTCGTGCTCGAGCCGTTCCAGCGCACGATCCTGGCCGACTACTTCGACGGCGTGATCGAGACGCTGGTGCTGCTGTCGAAGAAGAACGGCAAGACGACGCTGCTGGCGGCGCTGGCGCTGTTCCACCTCCTGTTCACCGACGACGCCGACTGCGTGATCGGCGCCTCGTCGCGCGAGCAGGCCGCGATCATGTATGAGCAGGCGGTCGGGTTCGTGCGCCGCAGCGCCGAGCTGTCGAAGCGCTTCGTGCCGCGCGGCGGCTACCGGGCGATCTTCACGACCGACGAGAACGACGCCGGACGCATCCGGGTGCTGGCCTCCGACTCGGACACCGCCGACGGCGTGCTGCCGACGCTGGCCCTGGTCGACGAGCTCGGCCGGCACAAGAAGCCGGACCTGTACGGCGTGTTCCGCGACGGGCTCGGCGCCCGCGACGGCCAGATGCTGACGATCACGACCGCCGGCGAGCACCCGGGCACGCCGCTCGGCCTGGTGCGCGCCGAGGCGCGCAAGCTGCCGACCAAGCAGGAGGGGCACTACTCGTACTCGCGGCACCCGGAGGGCATCTTCGCGCTGCACGAGTGGTCGCTCGGAGACGACGACGACGTGCACGACCTGAAGCTGGTCAAGACGGTGAACCCGCTCGAGTCGAACACGCTGGCGAAGCTGCGGCAGCGGCACGACTCGCCGTCGACGCTGCCCTGGCAGTGGGCGCGCTTCGCCTGCGGGATCTGGATGGCCGCCGACCAGTGGTGGCTCAGCCCGGCCGTGTGGACGGAGCACGAGGCGCTGGAGCCGCTGGCCGCCGGCGACCGGATCACGCTCGGCTTCGACGGGTCGCGTTTCCACGACGCGACCGCGATCGTCGGCTGCCGGATCGAGGACGGCCAGCTCGAGCTGCTCGGCCTGTGGGAGTCGCCGCGCGGCGCGAAGGAGTGGGAGGTCCCGGCCGGCGAGGTCGACGCCCGCCTGAGCGAAGTGATGGAGACCTACGACGTGGTGCGCGGCTACTTCGACCCGCCGCTGTGGCAGTCGGAGATCGACGCCTGGGCGCACGAGTGGGGCGAGAAGGTCGTGCTGCGCTTCTGGACGAACCGCAGCCGGATGATGCAGGCGGCGGAGCGGTTCCGCACCGACCTGGTCGACGGCAAGATCGAGCACACCGGCGACGAGGACCTGACCCGGCACGTCACGAACACGCAGCTGCGCGAGGTGCGCGGCGGCTACCTGTTGACGAAGGGCCGCGGCGAGATGGAGGCGAACGACGCGGCGATCGCCAGCGTGCTCGCCTACGAGGCGCGCTGCGACCTGCTGACCGCGAACGACGCCGACCGCAGGGAGTACGCGTTCCTGTGAGCGTCCCGGCCACCCGCCAGAACGTGCTGCCGCGCCTGGCCGACCGGACGCCGCTCGACTGGCTGGCCTGGCTGCAGGCCTGCCTGAACATGCAGGCGGTCGAGGTCGACGTGTACGAGTCGTACTACAACGGGATGCACCCGCTGCAGTTCGCGACGTCGAAGTTCCGGGAGGCGTTCGGCACGCTGTTCGGCGCGTTCGCCGACAACTGGTGCCAGATCGTCGTCGACGCCGCCGTGGAGCGGCTGCGGATCACCGGCTTCGGCGGCGACGGCCAGGTCAGCGACCCGGCCTGGGAGATCTGGCAGCAGAACCAGCTCGACTCGGAGAGCGTGATCGCGCACACGGAGGCGGGCAAGTCGGGGCAGGCGTTCCTGCTCGTCGACCCGAACGACGGCGAGCCGCTGATCACGGTCGAGCACGCCTCGCAGGTCGTCGTCGCCTGCGACCCGGGCGACCGGCGCAAGCGCCTGGCGGCGCTGAAGCGCTGGCAGGGCGACGACGGCTACGGCTACGCGACGCTGTACCTGCCCGACGTCGTGCTCCGCTTCGAGTCGGAGGAGGCGCTGAGCGCGCCGAACACGCGCGCCAACGGGATCGAGTGGGTCGCGCGCACGGACGGCGACGCGGAGGTCGACAACCCGCTCGGCGTGGTGCCGGTGATCCCGCTGATCAACAAGCGCGGCCTGATGGCGCCGCAGGGACGGCCCGGCCTCGGGGTGGCGCACTCCGACCTCGAGCCTGCGCTGCCCTTGCAGAACGCGGTGAACAAGCTGTGCACCGACCTGATCGTCGCCTCCGAGTACGGCGCGTTCCCGCAGCGCGTCGTGACCGGCGTCGAGGTGCCGAAGGACCCGGAGACGGGGCAGCCGCTGGCGAACGCGGAGATGAAGGCGGCGATGAGCCGCCTGTGGACGTTCAAGCCGCCCGACGCGAAGGCGTTCTCGCTGCCCGCGACCGACCTGGTCAACTTCGTCAACGCGATCGAGATGTTCGTGCAGCACCTGGCGGCGCAGACCAGGACGCCGCCGCACTACCTGCTGGCGAAGCTCGTCAACATGTCGGGCGACGCGCTCTCGGTCGCCGAGGCCGGGCTGGTCTCCAAGTGCCGCCAGAAGACGCTGTTCTTCAGCGACTCGTGGGAGGAGGCGCTCGGCCTCGCCCTGCAGGCCGCCGGCGACGAGAAGGCCTCGGGCACCGACCTGACCGCGATCTGGGCGAACCCGGAGCGGCTGTCGCAGTCGCAGCTCGTCGACGCGGCGACGAAGAAGAAGTCGCTCGGCATCCCGCTGCCGGTGATCTGGCTCGAGCTCGGCTACACGCCGGAGGAGATCAAGGAGATGGAGGCGCTGGCCGAGGCAGCCGAGGAGGCGCGCCTGGAGGCGGCCGCGCAGGCCGAGGCCGCGATCGCCCGCGAGCAGCTGACCGCGACGCCGCCGAGCGAGGCCGCGGCCGCGGCCGAGAGCGAGCCGAGCGCCGCGCCCGCGCCGCCCGCCGCCGGCGGGCAAGCACCTGCACCACGACCACCGAACGCATGAGGAGGGCATTAGATGGCTGATCCATCGCCCGAGACCGCGCCGGAGGGCCAGGAGCCCGCAGCGCCGGAGGGCCAGGAGCCCGCAGCAGGAGCAGAGCAGCAGCCGGAGGGCCAGGAGCCCGAGGGCGGCCGCACCTACTCCGAGTCCTACGTCAAGCAGCTGCGGCGTGAGAACGCCGGTCTCCGCAACCGCGGCACGGAGCTGGAGGAGTCGCTCCAGGAGTTCCGTGACCGCGACAAGACGGAGATGGAACGGCTGACGGAGAAGGCCGGCACCTCGGAGCGACGCGCTGTCGACGCCGAGACGCGGCTGCTCCGCTACGAGATCGCGGCCGAGCGAGGCCTCGACCTCTCAGCCGCGAAGTTCCTGACCGGCTCGACGCGCGAGGAGATCGAGCTTCGCGCCGAGGAGCTGGGCGAGCTGCTCGCTGACAAGGGACGTCCAGGCGGCGCCAGCTACGACGGCGGCGCGCGGCAGCCCGTGCCCGAGACGAAGACACCGGAGGAGGCGCACAACGACCTCTTGCTCCGCTCGCTCGGGCATCGCCCGGCCTGACCGGGCTCTAGCGAAAGGGACGCAGCATGGCGAACCAGATCCCGTTTGCTGAGAATCCCCCGATTGCGGGTGGTTACCTCTTGCCACCCGAGCAGGGAGAAATCCTCACGCAGGCGATCCTCGTCGAGTCGGGCGCGATCGCGCTCGCCGGCGACAAGCGCGCCACCGGCGCAGTCAAGACGCAGTTCCCGATCTGGCTCGGTCAGCCGACCGCCGGGCCGGTCGGCGAGGGAGCGGACAAGCCCGTGACCGGGGCGAGCTTCGGGATCACGTACATCAACGTGAAGAAGTTCGCGACGATCGTCCTGTTCACGGACGAGATGCTCGAGGACGTGCAGTCGGGCGACCTGAACGTGCTGGTCGACTCGGGTGTGCGGACGGCGATCAACGACGCGATCGACGCGCACGGCAACGGCCTGTCGAAGGGCACGTCGATCACGAGCGTGTTCGACTCCTGGCTGAGCGGCACGACGGCCTCGGTCGAGTACGACCAGTCGAAGCCGGACGGCCTGCAGAAGGCGATCTCGGCGGCGATGGGCGTGCTCGAGTCGAACGGCTACGGCGACCCGTCGCAGATGGGTGTCGAGCTGGGCTTCGGCTTCGCGCAGGTGCTGCGCGACGCACGGTCGACGCTCGACCCGTCGATGCCGATCTACGGGCCGGGCACCGGGCGCGACCCGCTGTACGGCCTGCCGGGGTTCGTCTCGACGAACCTGACGCTGGCCGCGGCCGCGCCGGGCGCCGGCGACGTGCTCGGCTTCGTCGCCTACCGGCCGAACCTGCACGTCCGCGTCCGCAAGGACGTGACCCTGTCCACGTCGAGCGAGGCGACCGTCAACGACGGCGTCGTCGACCGCAAGCTGTTCCAGGAGAACCTGACCGCGATCCGCTACGAGACGCGGCTCGGGTTCATGGTCCACGACCTGGGCCGCTCGGTCGTGGCGATCAAGAACGCGACCTGAGGAGGAGCAACGTGACCGAGGAAGTCACCGAGCTCGAGGCGCCGGACCCGACGCTCTCGACGCTGGCCGAGGACTCGACCTACGCGGAGGCGACCGACGTGCCCGAGCAGAACCCGCCGGACGGCCCGCACACCGTGCAGACGCTCGGCAAGCCCGGCTCGGGCGCGAAGTCCGCGAAGAAGAGCAGCTCGTCCGAGAAGGCGAGCAGCTCGTCGAGCTGAGCGAATGCCGCTGCCCGACCCCACGTCCCCGATCGTGAGCGCCCCAGTGGGGGCGGGGGTCGGGCTGCGCGGCGAGTTGCTGCAGCGCTGGCACCGGTTCGCGATGCCGGACTGGCCGGCCGACTGGTGGCAGCGCAACTACGACCTGCTGTTCGAGTACAACGCGCCCGGCACCTGGCCCGTGACTGAGCGGATGCTGCAGGTGCCCGGGTTCCCGTACCCGGAGGTGACGCCGTGAGCACGCCTACGACGCCGGGGCGGCCGACCGTCGACGACGTGGCGCTGCTGCTGCGGGCGCGCACGAAGGACTCGCAGGGCAACGAGGTCGGCACGTTCGACGACGACACGCGGCCGACCGGCGACCAGGTGGACGCGCACATCGACGTCGCGATGGGCCTGGTCGGTGTCCGCTTCCCGGCGATGGACAAGCTGACGACCGAGCAGGTGACCGCGTTCGCTGGGCTCGTCGCCTACCGGGCGGCGCTGCGCGTCGAGAAGTCGTACTTCCCGGAGCAGGTGCGCAGCGACCGCTCCGCGTACACGCAGCTGCGCGAGGAGTACCTCGACGACCTGGCCGCTCTGGAGACGTCGGTCGCCGGCGGCGGCGCCGGGAGCGAGTTCCCGGACTACGACATGGCGATGATCCCGGTCGGGTCGTGGACGAGCATCCCGTACAGCTGGATCTGGCCGGCGGGCTGGGACCCGGAGGTCGACACGCTGCCGGTGGCGCGCTGATGCCCGGGCTCGCCGTCGAGGTCGTCGAGACGGGAGCGGAGAAGGCGGCGCTGCACCTGCGCGCGGTCGGAGCTCGCGGCGCCGACGTGATGCCGCTGATCCCGGCGATCCGCGAGATCGTCGTCGCCTCGGAGGAGCGCATCTTCGCGAGCCACGGCCCGGGCTGGCCTGCGCTGGCCGACTCGACGCTCGCGAACCGGGCCAGTCTCGGCCAGGGGTCCGACCCGGAGGTCGCGACCGGCGCGCTGCGCCAGGGGCTGACCAGCGGCCTCGAGGTCAAGGCGGCGACGCCGCAGGCGGTCAAGTTCGGGACGTCGGTGCCGTACGCCCGCTTCCAGGAGGGCACGAAGCACCAGCCGAAGCGGCAGCTGATGAACCTGACGATCGTGGAGCGGCGCGCGGTGAGCAAGCTGATCAGCGCCTACGTGCGAGGGCTGCACCTGTGAGCGTGATTCCGCAGGAATCGCCGCCGTCGATCTTCGGGCCGATCGTGACCGGGTACGACGTCGAGGGCTGGGTCGTCGACCAGCTGAAGGCGTGGTCGTCGACGTACCTGGCCGAGGTCGAGCGGCAGCATGGGATCGAGGCCTGCTCGCTGCAGCGGGTGCGCGGCTGGTCGCTGGCGCCGACGTTCGACAAGTGGCCGGAGGATCAGCTGCCGGGCGTGCTCGTCGTTTGCCGCGGCCTGGTGCCGCCGCCGCTGAAGTCGGGCGACGGGAAGTACCGGGCGAAGTGGGCGGTCGACGTCGGCGTGATCTGCTCGGCGCGGACGCAGGCTGACTCGCACTCGCTGGCGATGCTGTTCCTGGCGGCGCACGCCGAGATCGTGATCGGCAAGCCGTCGCTGGGCGGCCACGCGACCGGTGTCGCCTGGCTCGACGAGCAGTACGACCAGCTCGTGTACGACGACACGCGCTCGCTGTACACGGGCACGGCGACGTTCGCGATCGAGGTGCCGGACGTGCGCACGGCGGCGACCGGCCCGACGCAGCCCGACCCGCCCGAGGACCCGTGCGCCGACTGGCCGCCGTGGCCGGAGGTCGAGACGGTCGAGATCGAGATCGACAAGGAACCGCTACCCGAAGGAGGCTCACTGTGAGGCCCGGAGTCGACGTAATCTCCCGCGCGCTTCCACCGCCTGCGTCGGCACCGACCGACACGGGCGTCTGCTTCATCGTCGGCGCGACCACGAACACGGACACGCCGTACGCGCTCGTCCACTCGCTGACCGAGTTCGTCGACACGTTCGGCGACCGCGGCAGCGGTGCTAGCCAGGCCACCTACGACGCCGTCGACGTGTACTTCCGCGAGGGCGGCTCGCAGTGCATCGTCGGCTCGACGACCTCGACGGCCGTGTTCGGCCGCGCCGACGAGGAGGAGGCGCCGGCGAAGAAGGGCAAGGACGCGCCGGAGGCGCTGGTCGTCGACGCCGGGATCGCGAACGCGCTGGCCGGGCTGACCGCCGACCTGGGGCCGGGCCAGATCCTGATCGCCGACGCGACGCTGGCCGCGGTGCAGGCGAACCAGTCGGCGCTGCTCGCCCACGCCGCCGCCTGCAACCGGGTCGCGTTGCTGACCTGCGCGGACGGCACGGCGGCGCAGCTGCAGTCGGCAGGGCAGGCCTTGCAGCAGGACGCGAACGGCCGCTACGGCGCGCTGTTCGCCCCGTCCGCTGTGGTGCCCGGTGTGGTGGCCGGGACGACGCGCACGGTGCCGTACTCGGCGGTCGAGGCCGGGATCATCGCCCGCAACGACCTGGCGTACAACCCGAACCAGGCGGCGGCCGGTGTGCTCGGGCAGACGTTGTACGCGATCGACGTCAACGGTCGCTTCTCGGACCTCGACTACGAGAACCTGAACAACGCGGGCGTGAACATGGCCCGGATCATCTACGGCGGCGTGCGCACCTACGGGTACCGCGCGCTCGTCGACCCGGTCGCCGCGCCGACCTGGCTCGACTTCGGCTGGGCGCGCCTGAACATGGCGATCACCGCGGAGGCGGAGGCGATCGGCCAGGCGTTCGTGTTCTCGCAGCTCGACGGGCAGCGGCGCACGATCAGCAACTTCGGCGGCGAGCTGGCCGCGATGCTGAACCCGTTCTGGGCGTCGGGAGCTCTGTACGGCACCGACCCGCTGAAGGCCTACGCCGTCGACGTCGGCGTGTCGGTGAACACGGACGCGACGATCGCGAACGGCGAGCTGCACGCCGTCCTCTCGGTGCGCATGTCCGGCATGTCGGAGTGGGTCGAGATCGAGATCGTGAAGGTCGCGTCGAACCAGTCGCTGCCCGGCACCGCGCCGGCGGCGATCGCAGCGTAGGAAGGAGGAGAGATGGCTGAGCCAACCACGAACCGCAAGGACCAGTACGCCGTGAACGTCAGCGTCGACGGCACCAAGCTCGGCGTGTTCGACGTGATGACCGGCGGCGACGCCGACACGACCGAGGTCGTCTACAAGCCGGGCGGGATGGTGCCGCAGATCAGCCTGGGCGGGATCGTCACGATCGCGCAGGTCGTGCTCTCGCGGCTGTACGACCTGGCCCGCGACCACGACAACATGCCGTGGCTGCTGTCGCGGGTCGGCAAGGGCAACGTCGTGATCACGAAGCAGCCGCTCGACGTCGACGGCAACGCGTACGGCAAGCCGCTGACCTACGGCGGCACGCTGAAGCGGGTCACGCCGCCGCCGGTCGACTCGAACACGCCCGACGCGGCGATCCTCGAGCTGGAGGTCACGCCGGCCGGGACGATCACATGAGCGAGGGCGGCCTGCAGGAGGTGCCATTCCAGCCGGACGAGCCGGACGAGGAGGAGCAGCTCGAGGTCGCGCCGCCCAGCCTGTTCGAGGAGCTGCGCAAGCAGCGGGCCAACCTGGCCGAGCCGTCGACGTTCGACGTCGAGGTGCCCGGCTGGCGCGGGCATCTGGTGCTGCGGCTCGGCCCGATCAGCGGGGCGCAGCAGCAGCGGATCAGCGAGCGGGTGCAACGCCCGGGCGGCGCCGACGACGCCGACGTGATCGTGGCCGCGTTCCGGCAGGCGCTCGGCCGCTCGGTGCCGGGCGGGCCGCTGCAGCTGCTCGCCGACGAGGACGGCGACCCGGTCGGCCTCGACGAGCGCCTGGCCGAGCGGCTCGGCCTGGGCACGGTCGGCCGAGCTCGCGACGTCGTGAAGAAGCTGTTCGGCGGCGCGAACAACCCGCCGATCGCGATCACGGCCGCCGTCGCCGACTACATGCGCTGGTCGCGCAACGAGGACGAGAACGTCGACGAGGAGTTCCTGGGGGAATAGAGGGCGGCGGCGACGTGACCACCGCCGCCGCGCTCGCGGTGTTCGGGCTGCCCGTCTGGCGCTACCTGACGACGAGCGACCGTGACGAGCGCGTCGTGCTCGCCGCCGTCGCCTGGGAGGCGAAGAAGCTGATCGAGAGACTGCAGCGCGACCAGGCCACCCTGATCGCGAACGCGTTCGTGAAGGCGCGCCTGCATGGTTGACCTCGTCGAGGTCTGGCTCGTCCTGCGCAACGTCGGCCAGTTCGTCGCCGGCGCGAACGAGGCCGCGGTCGCGACCGAGAGGATCGGGGCCGCGTCGAAGGAGACGACCGCCGCGACCGCGGTCGGCGCGAAGGGGCTGATCAAGTACGCGGGCGCGGCGGTCGGCGTGTACGCGGTCGCGAAGGCGGCGCAAGCGGCGACCTCGGCGACGACCGACCTGGCAAAGGGGACGCTGTGGCTGCAGCACGCGACGAACATGGACACCGAGACGGCCTCGGAGTGGGTGTCGCTGACCAAGGAGCGCGGGATCGCCACGACGTCGCTGCAGATGGGGATGACGACCCTGTCGAAGGTGATGGAGAAGTCGCGTTCGGGGACGCTGCTCGACGCGCAGGCGATCGGCAAGCTGCGCAGCGAGATCGACCAGGTGAGCGCCGCCGGCGGGCCGAAGGCCGCCTCGACGATCCAGTCTCTGTCGGGCAAGATCGCGACGCTGCAGGCCTCGAGCCAGAAGACGCAGCTCGCGCTGCACCAGCTCGGCGTCCCGATGAGCGACCTGCGCAAGGGCAACACCGAGGACGTGATCCTGCGCGTCGCCGACGCCCTGCACAACATGAAGAACCACGCGACCGCTGCCGCCGACGCGCAGATCCTGTTCGGCCGCGCGGGCCGCTCGCTGCTACCGATCCTGGAGCAGGGCCGCGCCGGGGTGCAGAAGCTGCTCGGCGAGCAGCCGAAGCTGACGCCGGCTGCGATGGCGGCAGCCCACAAGTACATCATGGCGCAGCGCGAGCTCGGCCGGGAGTGGGAGAAGTTGAAGGTGGAAGCCGGGGTCGCGCTGATGCCCGCCCTGACCGGTCTCGTCCATGTGCTCTCCGGTGTCGTCGACGTGCTGCGGCACCTGTTCGACGCGTCGTGGAAGGTGTACACCGTCCTCGGCCTGGTGGTCGGCACCGTGATCGCGTTCAAGGTGGCGGCGACCCAGGCCGCGATCGCGAACGGCGAGGCGACCGCCGCGACGAAGCTGTGGGAGGGCGCGCAGTGGCTGCTGAACGCGGCGCTCGATGCGAACCCGATCGGCGCCGTGATCCTGCTCATCGGGCTGCTGGTCGCCGCGATCGTGATCGCCGTCACGCACTGGAAGCAGTTCAAGGCGTACCTCGACTTCCTGTTCCACGGCATGGTCGCCGGCATCAAGTGGGTCGGCGGCATCGCGGCCTGGCTGGGTCACGTCTTCGTGATGATGGCCGAGGGCGTCGAGCACACCTTCGAGCGGCTCGGACGCTGGCTGTGGGGCTGGGCGAAGAAGGTCTGGGGCTGGCTGAACAAGATCCCCGGCTTCAGCCTCGCCGTCAGCGTCGCCGGCGACGTCGGCGGCGCAGTGTCGAGCGGCTTCAGCGCTGTGAAGGGCGCGTTCGCGTCGGGTGGCACCGCCTGGTCGCCGGGGCCGTACCTGGTCGGTGAGCAGGGGCCAGAGGTCGTGATGCTGCCGTCCGGGGCGACGGTGACGCCGAGCGGGACGCCGCAGCACATCACGATCCCGCTGATCGTCGACGGCCGCGAGATCGCCCGCGCGGTCGCGAACGTCGTGTCGAACCAGAAGGCGCGCCAGTAATGGCCGTGGTGAAGAAGAAGAAGACGCAGCCGCTGCCGCTCGGCTGGGTGGTGATCCACTGTGACGACCTGGGCGCCGCGCTGGTCGCGCGCCTGTCGGAGCAACGCCCGGACGTGAGCGCCGGGTACGGCGGCTGGACGGAGATCGCCCGGCCGCAGCGCAAGTCGCTCGCGATCTGGCAGGGACGGCCGGCCTGGCGGATGACGCTCGGCATCCTGCTCGACCACGTCAAGGCGCGCACGGGGCCGGGGCCGCCGGTGGCGGAGATGTCGAGCGCCGAGACGGCGATCTCGCTGCTGGAGAAGATGGCGCTGCCGCTGTCCAGCTCGGTCGGGCCGCCGACGATCACGCTCGAGGCGCGAGGCGGCCACGTCCCGCACACGGAGAAGGTGTGGGTGATCGACACGCTGCAGTGGCAGGACGGCGCGGTCGCGAACAGCAAGGGGAACCGGGTGCGGCAGGGGGCGACGCTCGGCCTGATGGAGTGGGTCGGCCTGACGCTGGTGCACAGCTCGCCCGCGCAGGTGAAGCGCGACCTGAACCGGGCGCACCACCCGAAGCGGGGCGCGGCGAGCAAGCGGCACACCGCCCAGGCGAAGAAGCCGCAGCTGGGCACGGTCGCCCGGGATGACTCGACGGGCTTCGGGCTGGGCGAGGACCTGATGACGATCGCCGCGGCGGAGCTCGGCGACCCGGCCCGCTGGGTCGAGATCGCGCAGCTGAACGGCATCCGTGACCCGAGGTCGATCGCGCCCGGACAGGTGCTGAGGCTGCCGTGAGCATCCAGATCCCCGAGGTCGCGCCCGACGTCGAGCTGCCCGCCGTCGTCCTCGACGAGGTGAACCGCAAGCTGAAGAACACGTCGCGGACCGGGGTCGCGTCGCGGGTCGTCGACGCGCAGATCGACCGCTCGATGACGCAGGCGTCGACGCTGACGCTGATGCTCGAGGACCCCGACCGCGAGCTGATCCGCTCCGGCCTGTTCCGCTCGACGATCGACCTCCGCCTGGACGGCCTCTGGTGGCGGCTGGTGCAGGTGCAGAAGCAGGTCGACCAGCTGCAGCTGACGTTCGAGGATCGCGTCGTCTCGCTGCTGCGCGAGGTGAAGGGGCCGCGCAAGGCGCCGCGCTCGCAGATGACGCGCGCCGAGTTCGCGCTCTCGATCGTGCGCTCGGTCAAGTACGGGCCCCCGATCCCGTTCGTGTCGCCGCAGCTCGACACGCGCCAGCCGGTGCAGTCGCAGCCGCAGGCGCAGGCGCAGGCGAACGCCCGCTCGACCACGAAGCACGGGATCAGCCCGGACGCGAACCTGACCGTGAAGGGCGCGCCGGCGACGAAGGCGCAGAAGGCGCTCGGCTCACGGGTGCTCGACGCCGCGGCCGCGCAGAAGGCGGGGCAGCTCGCGACGCTGGCCCTGATCGAGGCCTGCATCGTGGAGTCGACGATGCACAACTCGTCGATCGCCGAGCAGGCCGACGGGGCGAAGTCGCGCGGCGTGCTGCAGGTGACCGAGGCGACCGCGAAGGGGCTCGGGATCAGCCAGACCGACGTCGACGCCTGCGTCCGCGTCTTCCTCACCCGCGGGTTCGCCGGGTACGGCGGCGCGATCGCGCTGGCGGCGAAGAACCCGAACTGGTCGGCGGGCACCGTCGCCTGGCACGTCGAGATGCCGGCCAAGCAGTACCGCGGCCGCTACGACCAGTACCAGGCCGAGGCGATGAAGTGGGTCGCCGCCTACCAGGGGCCGGGGCCGACCGTCACGCCGACCGACCCGACGACCGGAAAGAGGAAGCAGTTCCAGTTCACGATGGGCGGCACCGCCGGGAAGAAGGAGACGGGCTGGGACGCGATCGTGCGCCTGGCGAAGGAGGTCGACTGGCGCTGCTTCGCCTCCGAGAACGCGATCTACTTCGAGTCCGACGACACGCTGCTGACGCAGATGCCGATCGCGATCCTGAGCGAGTTCGTCCCGAACGTCGACAACATCGACTTCGAGGTCGACCAGGGCAAGGTGCACTCGGACGCGACGGTCACGGCGCGCACGACGCGCTACGACTTCGCGCCGGGCAGCATCGTCGAGCTGCAGGATTGCGGCCCGGCGGACGGCCGCTGGATCGTGAGCGACGTGCAGCGTGGCCTGTTCGACCCGGCGGCGACGATCACGCTGACCCGGCCGATGCGCCCGTACCTCGAGCCGTACTCGGCTGACTCGTCGACGCCGCAGCCGCGGCCGGGCCCGCCGCCCGGCTCACCGGGATCGGCGCCCGGCTCGCAGCCGAGCTACTCGACGAAGCTCGGCTGGGTCAACGACAAGCGGGTCGCGGACGCGATCGCGTACGCGCTGCGCATGGACGCCAAGAACTGGCCGTACGTGTGGGGCGGCGGCCACAAGGTGTGCGGCAAGGCCGACAACCCGCACGAGCGCAGCCCGGCCGGCCACCTGTACACCGGGCTCGGCTTCGACTGCTCCGGCTCGACGGGGGCGGTGCTCGGCGGCGGCGACGGCGAGCTCGGGTTCAAGCTCGGCAAGAGCTCCGTACCCGGCTCGGGCAAGGGCGGCTTCGAGTCGTGGGGCAACGCCGGCAAGGGACGCGAGCTGACGATCTACGCGAACGCCGACCACGTCTTCGTCGTGTTCAAGACGTCGAGCGGTGTGCACGTGTTCTCGACCAGCAGCGCGAACAAGGGCGGCGGGCCGGGCTTCGTCTCGGCGGCGGGCTGGCCGTACAACGTCCGCGCGCAGTTCGCCGCTAGACACTGGCCGGGCACATGAGAGAGATCGTCGACGTCCTGGAGCAGCCCGAGGTTCCGGTCTCCGCCGTCGCCGCGACGATCGCGAACACGCCCAGCTCCCCCGAGGACGACCTGTTCGTCGTCGTCGACGCCTTCGACGGGTCGGCCCGCATGTGGGGGCCGTGCGCCTGGGTGCCGGCGACCGGCCTGCCCCACGAGGGCGACGATTGCCTGCTCCTGATCGCCGAGGACGACGGGACGCCGTGGGTGATCACGACCGCGAGCGTCAGCGGCAGCGGCGCGCCCGGGCCGCCAGGACCCGCCGGGCCGACCGGGCCAGCAGGGCCGACAGGTCCGGCGGGGCCGACCGGGCCGCCCGGGCCGACCGGCCTGCCCGGAGCTGCGGGAGCGACCGGCCCGCCCGGCGCGAAGGGCGACACCGGCGCGACCGGAGCCACGGGGCCGCCCGGCGCCGACTCGACCGTGCCCGGCCCCGCAGGCCCGACCGGCCCGGCAGGCCCGAGCGGGCCGACCGGCGCGACCGGCCCGAAGGGCGACAAGGGCGACACCGGCCTGACCGGCGCGACCGGCCCGACAGGTGCAACCGGCCCGGCAGGGCCGCAAGGCGTGAAGGGCGACACCGGCGCGACCGGGCCGCCCGGCGCCGACTCGACCGTGCCCGGCCCCGCAGGGCCGACCGGCCCGGCAGGCCCGACCGGCGCGACCGGGCCGCAGGGAGCGAAGGGCGACACCGGCGCGACCGGCCTGACCGGCGCGACCGGCCCGACCGGCGCGACCGGCCCGCAAGGCCCGATCGGCCCGGCAGGCCCGACCGGCCCGCAAGGCCCGTCCGGCGCGTCGACGTTCCTCTCCGGCACGGGCGCACCAGGGAGCGGCGTCGGCGTCGACGGCTCGATCTACCTCGACCTGGCGACCGACCGCCTGTGGGGGCCGAAGGCCTCGGGAGCGTGGCCGTCGACGGCGTTCGCCCGCGCGATCCCGCTGCAGCCCACCTACGCCGACCTGACAGGAGGACCCTGATGGACGTGAACGTGCACATTCAGCACGACGAGAGCGAGACGCTCTCGATGACCGGCAGCGAGGCCGCCCAGGCCGTGATGAGCGCGCTCGGCCTCGACGAGAACGTCGACACCGTGAACGTGACGATGGCGCAGGTCGGCTCCGGCTACGCCGGGCCGCCGCCGGTCGTCGCGGCCGCCGAGGAGCCTGCCGAGTGACGGACGTGCCGCACTTCGCGCTGCCGTTCCGGTTCGTGAACCCGCAGGCGGCGGTGACCGAGCAGGACTCGATCGAGGAGATCGCCGACTGCGTGTACGCGATCCTCGTCTGCCCGCAGGGGTTCCGGGTCGAGCAGCTCGACTTCGGGCTGCCCGACCCGACGTTCTCGCTGGGCGGCCCGGACCTGGAGGAGATCCGCACGGCGATCGAGACGTGGGACGAGCGGGCCGCGGTCACGCTCGCCACCCAGCCAGAGGCGTACGACGAGCTGATCGCGCATGTGCTCGCGTTCGTCGGAGTCGACACGGAGGTGTGAGATGACGACCTCGTACATCCCGATCCCGGTCGACGTCGAGCCGGTCGACATCGCGCAGGACGCGTTCGACTACCTCGGCGACCAGGTGCCGGGCTGGCTGCCGTCGCCCGGCAACCTCGAGGCCTGGCTGATCGAGGCGCTGGCGCAGACGGCGGGCGAGCTGCGCACCCTGGCGGCGGTCGTGCCGGACACGATCTTCGAGTACTTCGGCTCGACGATCCTGGCGCTGCCGCCGTACGCGGCCGTGCAGGCGACGGCGCTGACCAGCTGGGTCATGGTCGACGCCGCCGGGTACACGATCCCGGCCGGCACGGTGATCGCGGTCACGCCGTCCGCCTCCGACGTCTCGTACGCGTTCCAGGTCGTCGACGACGTGGTGGTGCCGAACGGGACGACCGTCGTCTCGGCGGTCGAGAGCCTGGCGGTGATCGCGGGCAGCGCGGCCAGCGGGATCACCGGCGACGTGGCGGTGATCGACCAGCTCGTGTTCGTGGAGTCGGTCACGCTCGACCAGCCGACGTTCGGCGGCGTCGACGAGGAGCTCGACCAGGACTACCTGAACCGGCTCTCGGCGCTGCTGACGCTGCTCACGCCGCGGCCGATCCTGCCGCAGGACTTCGCGATCCTCGCCCAGGACGAGATCGAGGGCGTCGGCCGGGCCTGCGCGATCGACCTGTACAACCCGGGGCCGCCGGTGAACGCGAACTGCCCGCGCTGCTGCACGGTCGCGGTCTGCCAGGCGGACGGCACGGCCTGCTCGAGCGACGTGAAGGCGGCCGCGCTCTCGCTGCTGCAGTCGGCGCGCGAGGTGAACTTCCTCGTCTTCGTCGTCGACCCGACCTACACGGCGATCGACGTCACCTTCGACGTGACGCCGTACCCGGGCTTCGCGCTGGCGGACGTGCAGGCGAACGTGATCGCGCAGCTGCAGAACTGGCTCGACCCGAGCCAGTGGGGGATCCCGATGTTCGGTGACCCGGGCGGCGTCTCGTCCTGGCTGAACACGACGAAGGTGCGGTACCTCGAGGTCGCCGAGCAGGTGAACCGGGCCGACGGCGTCGGGTACATCAACTCGCTCGCGTTCGGCGTGCACGGCTCGACGCTCGGCCAGGCCGACGTCACGCTGCCGGGAGTCGCGCCGCTGACCGAGGCGGGGACGATCAGCCACCCATGAGCACGCCGCAGCCGCCCACCCAGTACCCGAACCTGTCCAAGCGGCAGCTCTCGGGGACGCCGCCGTACCCGCCGCTGCGCGCGCTGGCCGACACGCCCGGGCGGCGGGCGCGCGACGCCGCGCCGCCGACCGACCTGCTGCCCGAGTCGTTCGCGGCGCTGCTCTACTCGATGCTGCAGCCGCTCGCGCAGCTCGACCCGGACGCCGGCTGGTCGCTGCTGATCCTGTGCAACGCGATCGGCGTCATGTTCCAGGAGGTCGACGGCTGGGTCAGGGACACGCCGGACGGGCCGGGCTGGTCGCAGATCATGGACCTGAACCGCTGCCCGAGCGACTCGCTGGCCTGGCTGGCGCAGTTCGCCGGCGTGCGCATCCCGGACGGCCTCGACGACGCCGACGCGCGAGCCTGGGTCGCCTCGACGGACGGGTTCCGGCGCGGCACACCGGCCGCGATCGTCGCCGCCGCCCAGGCCACCCTGACCGGCACGAAGACCGTCCTGCTCGGCGAGCGGGAGGGAGGCGGCACGAGCTCGCCCGACTACGCGTACTACCTGAGCGTGTTCACCTACGCGAGCGAGACGCCGAACCCGGCCGCGACGCAGGCGGCGCTGATCGCGCAGAAGCCCGCCGGGATCGTGCTCGTGTACGCGACGGTGAGCGGCCAGACGTACGGAACGCTGCATGCGAACTACGCGACGTACGCCGCGGTGAAGGCGGCGTACACCGACTACAACGCCCTGAAGGCGGGCTAGGGAGGCGACGATGCCAGCGACCCCGAAGTTCGGACTGCGCTACCCGGCCTCGACCGACTCGGCCGACGTGCCGCGCGACATAGCGAACCTCGCGAACGACGTCGAGACCGCGCTCGGGCCCGGCACCGCGCCGGTGACCGGGATACAGCCGGGCGAGACGCAGGTCTGGAACGGCAGCGCCTGGGCGCGCTCGACCGTGACCAAGCTCGGGATCACCAGCCTCAGCGGCTACCCGGCCGACGCGACGAAGTACCTCAACGGCTCGGGCAACTGGACGAACGTGACCACGCTCGCGGCGGGGCAGACCGTCTCGGGCGCGAACACCGACCTGGCCTGGCCGGCGGCCAACCCGGGCGCGACGGCGTTCCTCTCGATCACGACGTCGGGCGGCTCGCTGCGCTCGATCGGCGGCCCACCGGCCGGGATCGGCCAGGTGCTCGTCGTCGAGAACGCGACGGCCTCCGGCAACGTGACCGTGCTCAATCAGGTGGCGGGCGGGACGGGTGCGCAGCTGCTCACCCGCAACGCGACGAACGTCGTGCTCGGGCCGCGCGAGTCGATGACGTTCGTCTGGGACGGGACGCAGTGGCGCGAGACGGTCCGCGAACGCGCGATCCTGAACGAGGACGTCAGCGCGACCGCCGCGATCGCGTACACGAAGCTCGCGCTCACGGGCTCGGTCACGAACAGCGACATCGCCTCAGGCGCGGCGATCGCCTACTCGAAGCTGAACCTGGCCGGGTCGGTCACGAACACGGACATCGCCGCGGGCGCCGCGATCGCGATCTCGAAGCTCGCCGGCTACCCGGCCTCGAACAGCGTCTTCCTGCGCGGCGACGGAACCTGGTCGACGGTCACGACCGGCGTCACCAGCTGGCAGGGCGCAGCCGGTGCTGCGCGCAGCGGCGCAGTCGTCGCCACCGCAGGCGACTACACGGCCGCGATGGTCACGAACGCCGCCGACCTGTCGGCGTCCGCGGCGCAGACGTTCTCGGGGCCGCTGATCGGCACGGTGTTCGCGGGCGCCCTCGGGGGCGCCGGAACGATCGCGTCGGGGACGCTCGCTCTGCCCGCCGGCGGCGTGGAGGCGATCCGGGTCACGACGAACGACGGCTCGACGCTGCTCAACATCACCGGCGCGCAGGCCCCGTCGCAGCTCCTGTACCTGTTCAACGTCTCGAGCACGACGATCACGGCCGGGACGACCGGGACGGGCAGCACCCGCATCCGCACGGCGTTCACGCTCGCGCCCGGGCAGGGCATGTTCTTGACCTGGGAGAGCTCGGGTCTGTGGACGCCGATCGGCACCGTGTTCGGCCGCGCAGGTGCGATCACCGCAGCGGCGGGCGACTACACGGCCGCGCAGGTAACGAACGCCGCCGACAAGGCGAGCGGGTCGACGCAGATCTTCGCGTCGGCGCTCGCGGTCGGCACGTCGCCCGGCCCCGGGCCGTGGTCGACGTCCGCGGCGACGCTCGCCGCGAGCGGACTGCTCGCGCTCTACCCGGGCGCGGCGGGCAACTCGATCCTGACCAGCAGCGTCGCCAACAGCGCGGACACGATCGCGCGCTTCTCGATCCTGGGCGACGGCTCGCTGCTGTGGGGGACGGGCGCCGCGACGAGGGACACGACGCTGACCCGGGTCGCGGCCGGGTCGCTCTCGCTGACCGGGAACCTGATGACCGGGTTCGTCACCGTGGCCGGCGCGTCGACGGCGACCTGGACGATCGACTGGACGAAGGGCAACGTGTTCCACTACGACGCGACCTCGGGTGCGGGCGGCACGATCACGATCAGCTCGCCGAACGGGACGACGACGCCGCCGGCGAACACGAGCACCTGGCTCACGCTGATCATCGCGAACAAGGGGACGGGCACGATCACGCTCGCGCCGAACGCGATCTTCTGGGGCGTCACGGGGCTGTCGGTGTCGGCGGGGAACACGATCACGATGTGGTTCGTGTGGGACGCGACGAAGGCGAAGTGGTGTCAGCTCGCCGGGTCGAACCAGAACCCGAACTAGGAAGGAGACGCGAATGGAGCTGGAGCTGGTCAAGGTGGTGTGCGTGTCGGTCGTCGCGGTGCGCGAGGGCGACAAGGTCGTGAACGAGATCGAGGGGACGCCGACGCCGTGCTACTCGCTCGAGCAGATGCAGGCGTTCATGGAGCAGGCCGAGGTCGAGGTCGCGCAGAAGAACGCCGAGCAGAACGGCAACCGCAAGCAGCGCCGCGCGCGGAAGCCGAAGGCCGAGGCGGCGGCGGCGTGATTCCGCAGGAATCGGAGGACGGCCGCACGGAGGCCGAGTACGAGCGAACGTCGCCGCCGCCGCTGCCGGACCCGCCGTTCGAGAACGCGGAGCCGTGGGCGCGGATGGAGACGCTGGCCGACGGCTGGCCGGGCTGGAGGGAGGACGAGACGTGGGACAGCTGAAGCGGAAGTGGATCGCGTCGCCGAACTACTCGTCGCGCGGCGGCGCGAAGGTGCGCCTGATCGTCGTGCACACGGCCGAGGGCGCGCGCACGATCGAGGAGCTCGGCAACTTCTTCGCCAGCTCGTCGAGCGGCGTCTCGTCGCACGTCGGGATCGACGACAAGGCGGGCACGATCGGCGAGTACGTGAAGCGCCCGAACAAGGCGTGGACGGCGGCGAACGCCAACCCGGTCGCCGTGCAGGCCGAGCTGTGCGGGTTCGCGAAGTGGAGCCGCGACGAGTGGATGCGGCACCCGCACATGCTGGAGAATTGCGCCCGCTGGCTGGCCGAGGAGGCCGCCTACTTCGGGCTGCCGCTGACGAAGCTGAACGAGGCGCAGGCGCAGGGCTCCGGGCGAGGCGTCTGCCAGCACGCCGACCTCGGCTCGTGGGGCGGCGGGCATTGGGATTGCGGCAGCGGGTTCCCGATCGACCACGTACTCGAGATGGCACGAGGAGGAGGCGAAGACGAGGTGGGCTACCCCGACTGGTTCTGGGACTGGGCGCGCTGGTACTACACGACCGACCGCGACCCGAAGAAGCGGCCCGACGCCGCGCCGGAGAAGATCCCGGAGTGGGCCTGGGACGGCGGCGCGGAGGTCGACGCGATCGCGTTCCGCAAGGGCATGACCGGCGACGAGCGGCAGTGGATCGACTGGCGCGCCGCCGGCGCCGACCCAGCTCACCGGCCGGACGTGCCGGACACGATCCCGGACCGCTGGTGGGACGACAACGAGTACGTCGTCGCGAGGACGTGAGCCAGACTGAGGCGATCGTCCTGGCCGTCGTCGGCCTGTTCTACCTCGCCGCGCTGCTCGCGTTCGTGCTCGCCCTGATCAGGGGCGACCCGCGGCCCGTCTGGCGGCGGCTGCGGGTGGGCGTGTTCGTCGAGCGCGAGCCGCGAGACGACGCCTAGCCCGCCATAGCGCATACCTGCTCATGCTGCGCCGCCGCGTCAGCCTGAGCACCTATGGGTGCCGCGGATCGCGGTCGGTCGCCTGGCCGACGTCGCTGGTCGGGTCGTGGTCGCCGTCGTGGTCGTTGCCGATCACGCCGTCGTGGTCGGTGTCGACGCCCGGGCCCCAGCTGATGCCGAGGTTCCGCATGACGTGCTCGGCCGGGTCCCAGCTCGCGACGTTGCCGAGCATGAACAGAAGCAGAAGCGTCGAGAAGACGAGCGCGGCCAGCTTCGCGAGCCGCGCGCCGTAGCGGCCCTGCTTGACCGTCTGGCACCAGCGGTCGACGCGCTCGGAGTGGTAGAGCGAGCAGATGAGGAGGGCGGCGCCGAGCAGCCAGGCGGTGAGCCAGCTGCGGTGGATGCGGACGCGGCGGCCGTTGACCTTGGTCGCGCGCAGGCTTCCGCTGGCGATCGCTCTGTCGATCGTCTTCTGGCTGACCCGAGCTACCGCAGCCGCCTCAGCCCGCGTCAGCCACTCTGGTGGCTGATGGCGTGTTTCCGACACGTAATGGTCTGCGGGTGACCCCCGTCCAGTGAGACGGCTCCCCGTGAGCGGGGCAGCATAAACGGTCCCGAGTGGACACGAGTGGACGGACCTCGACGGAAAAGTCGCTGTTTGCGGACGATCGTGTTGCGAGCTGGGAAACGATCGCCTACGTTCTCGCCTCGGCGACTCCCCTAGAACCGTTCGACCGGAAGGGACTGAATGGGTGAGTTGCCAAGCACGAACACGACGTCTCCGGGGGGTGACGATGTGATCGACCTGACGAACCCTGAGTTCCTGCTCACCGTCGCCGAGGTCGCCATGCTCGCCCGCCTGTCGAACGCCGCCGTGTACCGCGCGGTGCGCGCCGGCGAGCTGCACGCGATCCGGCTGCGCGGCCGCGTCCGCGTCCGTGTCGCCGACTTCAAGCTCTGGCTCGACGAGTCGCAAGTTCCGCCGCCCGACGAACCGATTGGGGCCGGCGCCGCCGGGCGGCGGGAGTCGTTGAAAGACCCGCGTGGACTGCGTATCCTCCTAGGTGACCAGGGAAGCGACTAGGAGGCTACGACCATGAGCGTGCACCATCGTCCCGACGGGACTCCGATCGTCCGGTACAGGCCCGGCGGCAAGAAGGGGCCGAACAGGCAGAAGACGTTCGCGGTCCGCGACTACGGCAGCCTGGAGCTCGCCGAGGCCGCGGCCGCCGAGTTCGACGCCAGCTTCACGCTGAAGAAGGCGACCGGCCACGTCGGCCCGATCGCCGCCGCCGAGATGCGGCTCGACGCGTTCGCGCAGGAGTGGTTCCGCGACTTCGCCAAGGGCAGCCTCGCCCCGAAGACGCAGCGCGACTACGCCGACCAGTGGGACCGGCACCTGCTCCCGCGCGTCGGTACGTGGACGTTCGGCAAGAGCAGCAGGCCCGCCGTGTGGGTGCGCCTGCGGCTCGACCTCGAGGCGGCCGGTCTCGGCGACGCCACGATCGCGAAGCTGCTCGGGATCGTGCAGGCCATGTTCCGCGAGGCCGTGCTCTGGGACTACGTGGAGACGAACCCGCTGAAAGAGGTGCCGAAGCCGACGCCGCGCAAGCGGGCCGTGCTGGCAAGCCACCCGCTCGTGTTCGAGCTGATGCGCCGCGCACTGCTCGACCGGCAGATCACGCAGGCCGGGAACGGCTACGCCCGCAAGGTGCCGGCACCGACCGCCGAGCAGGACGCGCTGCTCGCCTCGCTGATCCACCTGGCCGGGCTCAGGCCCGGCGAGGCGCTCGGCCTGGAATGGGAGCGCGTCCTGGCGAACACGCTGGTCATCGACCAGGCCGCGTCGCTCGGTGAGCTGCGCCCGACCAAGAACCGGCGCAACCGCTCCGTCAGGTTGCTCGCCCCGTTGAAGACCGACCTCGCCGTCGCCGCCGCAGCCGACGGGCGAGGCCTCGTGTTCGCCCGGCCGGACGGGAAGCCGTGGACGGAGGTCGACTACCGGAACTGGCGCGGCCGCGTCTGGTTCCCGACGCAGAAGGCGATCGGCCTGCCCCGCGCGAAGCCGTACGCCGGACGGCACTGCTTCGCGTCGCTGCTGCTCCACCACGGCGAGACGGTCGCCTACGTGGCCGAGCAGCTCGGCGACACGATCGACACCGTGCAGGGCAGCTACCTGCACGTCGTCGAGGAGCTGCGAGGGGTCGGAGCGGTCGACGCCGAGCAGACGATCAAGGACGCCAGGAGCCTCGTAGAACGCGAAGGTGTTCGCAAGGTGTTCGCAACGCTCTCGACCAGGAAGGCGGACGATGGTGCGCAAAGCCAGTCACAGAGCCAAAGCCCTCTCGGGGACTCGAACCCCGGACCCCCTCCTTACCATGGAGAAGGAGGCCCGACACAGGAGTACACGCCCGGCCACGAGTGACACGAAAAGCCCTGCACACGCAGGGCTTTCTCTTGTCGGGGGTGGACGCGCTGATTCCGCCGTAGACGCCCGTTTCGGGCAAAGGTGTTCGCAAGGTGTTCGCACGGAAGTGCCCACCCCGGTCCCTGACGAGTGGGTGATCTGCGGGCTCTGCGGCGCCCGCCGTGAGCCGTGGAGCAGCGTCGGGACGCTCGCCGTGTGGGCGCTGCTCGGCCTCCTGAGCTGGGCCGCCGTCGCCGGCGTCGTCTCGCTCGTCTGGTGGCTGACGTGATCGCGCGGGCGCACGCCGAGCGCGCCGACCGGCTGCTCGAAGCGGTCGCGAACGCGGAGGAGCGGGTGTCGGCGCTGAGCGAGGACGACCACCTGCAGCTCGCCGTGAGCGGCGGGATCAAGCGCTTCAACGCCGACCAGAAGTGGACGGCCGACCTGGCGGTCGCGAACGCGCTGGTCGCGATCGCGCTCGCCCTGACCGACACACCGGAGGTGCCGTCGTGAGTGTCCGTGTGATCGAGCCGACGCCGCAGAACGACTGGCGGGCGGCGACCGTGGTGGCGCTGATGGCGTCGGTGAAGGAGATCGACGCCGCGCTCGTGATGCTGGCCGACCT
>Ga0126381_100000752_pt1 | contig 35287 bp, 29 predicted proteins | sample PanSoiMetPlot_28_FD_96465 | JGI IMG/M metagenome (GOLD analysis project Ga0126381, IMG submission 96465) | Tropical forest soil microbial communities from Panama - MetaG Plot_28 | ecosystem: Environmental > Terrestrial > Soil > Tropical forest > Bulk soil | place: Panama | collected 2016-02-17 | reverse complement strand
TTATTTGCAATAAATCAAAACCGAACCTGGGAGGTTCATACGCTTGTCCGCTTCTACTAGTCACTTGATTGCTCCGCACGGCGGCAAACTCGTCAACCTGATGGTGACGCCTGAGAAAGCCGCAGAACTGAAAGCCCACTCCCGTGAGTGGCCGTCCTGGGACCTTACTGCCCGCCAACTTTGCGACCTCGAACTTCTGATGAGCGGAGGATTTTCTCCTCTGCGCGGCTTTATGACCAAAGCCGACTACGAAAGCGTCTGTAAGAACATGCATCTGGCGAACGGACTCATCTGGCCGATGCCGATCACGCTCGATGTAACCGAGGAGTTTGCCAAGAAACTCGCTCCGGGAAGCAGCAAAGTCGCCTTGCGCGATCCCGAAGGCGTGATGCTCGCCGTGCTTAATGTGGACGATGTTTGGCAACCCGATCGCACAGCAGAAGCAAAGAGCGTTTTCGGCAGCACGAGCAAAGCTCATCCAGGCGCCGACTACGCTATGAACAAGGCAAATCCATGGTATGTCGGAGGGAAACTTGAAGGCATTCAGGCCCCATCCCACTACGATTTCCGTTCCTTGCGCTTGACGCCCGCCGAATTGCGCGCCGAATTTTCTCGTCTTGGATGGCGCCGGGTCGTGGCATTTCAAACTCGCAATCCCATGCACCGCGCACACCAGGAACTCACGTTCCGGGCCGCAAGACAAGTTGAGGCGAATCTACTGATCCACCCTTCCGTCGGCATGACAAAGCCGGGCGATGTGGACTACTTCACGCGCGTCCGCTGTTATGAACTGCTCCTTCCCAAGTACCCGCACGGAACTGTGAGACTTTCCATGTTGCCCTTGGCCATGCGCATGGGCGGTCCTAGGGAAGCTATTTGGCATGGGATCATCCGCAAGAATCACGGCTGCACTCACTTCATCGTAGGCCGTGATCACGCCGGTCCGGGCAAGGACATGGACGGCAAACCCTTCTACGGGCCATATGACGCCCAGCAGTTGTTCAAGAAATACGAATCCGATATCGGCGTCACCATGGTTCCTTTCAACATGATGGTGTACTTGGAGGACCAGGACAAATACGTTCCTGACAACGAAGTTCCAAAGGATTCGCGGGTCCTGAACATTTCAGGGACCGAACTCCGGGAGAGGCTGAATGGCGGGCGCGATATCCCGGGCTGGTTCACCTATCCTGAGGTGGTCCAGGAGCTGCGCAGAAGCTATCCTGCGCGGCACAAACAGGGCGTTACGATCTTCTTTACAGGCCTGTCCGGATCTGGAAAATCCACCATCGCCAACGTTCTTCTCACCAAATTCCTGGAGATGGGCGGCCGCCCGGTCACAATCCTTGACGGCGACATTGTGCGAAAACATCTGTCTTCGGAACTCGGATTTTCGAAGGAACACCGCGACATCAATATTCGTCGGATCGGCTTTGTGGCCTCTGAAATCACGAAGAACGGGGGAATTGCCATCTGTGCGCCAATCGCTCCATACGAAGCGGTGCGCAAGCAAGTGCGCGACATGATCGAACCGGTGGGCGGATTTGTGCTCGTCCATGTGGCCACCCCGCTCGAGACGTGCGAACAGCGCGACCGCAAGGGGCTCTACGCCAAGGCGCGTGCAGGAATCGTCAAAGAGTTCACTGGCATCTCAGATCCTTACGAGACACCTCAGAACGCTGAGGTGGTAATTAACACCGCCGACCATTCTCCGGAAGAGGCGGCTCAGGAAATCATCCTGCATCTGGAACGGCAGGGGTTTATCGGAGCGAACGGGACACAACTCTAAATGCCCGAGGTTGTTGTCGAGTTGTGCGCATAGCAGGACAATGGATTTCATTGCAGCCAAAATCCTCGTTGGTTTTTTGGTAGGCACTCTGATCGGCATGACCGGATTGGGCGGCGGAGTTTTGCTGCTACCCATCCTGATCTTCGGGCTCAGGGTGCCTGCAATTGTCGCGGTCGGCTCCGATGCCGTATTCAATTTCTTTACCAAGATTCCCGCAAGCCTGGTTCATTTGAAAAAAGGCACCGTTCGCCGCAAGGTCGTTTTGGCGCTTGCGGTAGGTAGCGTTCCCGGTTCGACGGTCGGAGTGATTTACCTCACCCACCTCCGCCGCGTTTATGGTGCCGGCGTGAATGACGTTATCAAACTGGCCATCGGCATTCTCTTGGTGATCATCCCGCTGCTCTTGATGTTCCAGACCCGCATTGAAGAGCGCATGGTAAACCGCCCGCCGACGCTTAAGTCATTTGCAGGAATGACCATCATCGGGCTGTGCTCAGGGTTCCTGGTGGGTATGACTTCGGTCGGCTCGGGCAGCATCATCATGATGATGTTGCTACTCTTTTACAGTTATCCCCCGAAAGTAAACGTGGGCACTGATATCGTTCACGCGGTGGTCTTGACTGGGGTAACAGGGCTCTTGCATTTTCGGCTAGGAAATGTTGACTCTCATCTGGTCACGTCTCTGTTGATCGGCTCGATACCGGGAGGGCTGCTGGGGTCTTATCTAAGCACGCGCGTTCCGGTCCTATGGTTACGTCGCATTCTTTGTTTCATACTTTTTGTCACAGGCACCCGTATGATCTGGGCCTGATCGGACCAAGACTTTCAATGACTTCCTCCTATTCGAATATCCTAAAACGTGTGGACGCCGCGATCTTTGCGGCTCGCGAGATCTTTTCCCGCTATACCCCGGGTGCAATCGACGCTGAGTTCAAAGCCGGTCGTGATCCGGTTACCGAAGCGGACCGTGCGATCGATGCTGCCTTGCGAAAAAATCTCTTTCGTGACGGAGAGGGCTGGTTGTCGGAGGAAAGCGTCGACGATTTCTCCCGCCTGGAGAAAAGCCACGTTTGGATAGTTGATCCACTCGATGGAACCCGCGAATTCGTAAACGGGATTCCGGAATTCTGTGTGTCGATCGGTTATGTCGAGAACGGCCGCCCGGTAGTAGGCGGAATACACAATCCTGCTACGCAGGAGACCTTCATCGGTGCCATTGATTCTGGCGTTCTTTACAATGGTCAACCGGCGCGCGCGAGCGCACGCACGAACCTCACAGGAGCCTCAGTGCTCGCGAGTCGCAGCGAAGTCAAGCGAGGTGAGTGGAAGAAGTTCGAAAACGGGCCCCTTCAAATCACCGCCATGGGATCGGTTGCTTATAAACTTGCCCGTGTGGCCGCTAGTCTGGCAGACCTTACATTTACGCTTACGCCAAAGAATGAATGGGACGTCGCCGCAGGGGCCGCGCTGGTCCTGAGTGGGGGCGGCTTTGTCAGCACCCTGGAAAATGGCCAATTCCGAGCCAACAACAAGAACCCGTTGCTTTCGGGTTTGATTGCTGGTGGACAGGATCTCAGAGAGGAATTGTTGTCTTTTCTCGGCCCGCATCTTCAGACGACTGCGTTGTGACTGGGACCCGCCTAGGGCTGAAGTTCGGTTTGGTAGGGAATGTATTTTTGACGGGCCTTGCGACGAACCGCCAGTAGATCACCTACCCCGCAGAGCCAGCTTTCAAAATCGGTCGCCGTACGACTCTGTGTGTCCACGTAACGAGGAAGGAGCAGGATTTCGCTTTCGCGCGTGGCTAAACCAGCGTCGCATGTGGTTGCCGACAATACTTGCTCTTGTGCCAACCACGGAAGAAATGTCGAGCGATAGACACCGCTCGGATAACAGAAGTGCGTCGCGGATTTTGATATCAGAGCCTGGATCCGTTCGCGATTCTCATGAATTTCACGTCGAAACAGAGCCTCGTCTTCGGGCGTGCGATGACGATGCGTGTGCAATTGAACGTCGACGCCGCCTTCGGACACTTCCTTCAGTTCACTGGCATTCATGATCTGAACCACGCGCTTGGCAACCAGCGCCTTGTAGTCGACCCCCAGGAATTCTGCCAATCGAGCCGCCAGGAGGTCCTTCTCCGACCCCGTCATCGCCTCTCGTTCCGCGAGGTCCATAAGGTTCTGGACAATCCCATGCCGTGCCGCCTCGGTGCGTAAATCTAAGGGCGATGTCAAACCTAGCTCTCTCCCATCTAGAATCACCTGACCGCGCTTCAGCCACAACATGTAAGACGTGATCAAATTGAACACCGGGCGCTGCAGGTCGCTGTAGTAGGTAGTGAGGTAGACAGTCACTGGGAAGCCGTACTTCTTTACGATCGGATATGCCCGCTTGTAGAAGTCGTATGTCCCGTCGTCGAAGGTAATCGCCACGCTGCGAGGTGGCAGCGTACCGGCGCGCAACTTCTGCAGCGATTCCCCTAAAGGCAGGACGTTGTAATTCCGATGCTTAAGCATCTCGAGGCGCTGCTCGAGGACCGCCGGGTCCATGTAGAGGCCCGGTCTCCAGCGATGCTCATCGTCAAGTGAGGTTCCGTGGTAACAGAGAATCAGAAGACGTTGCCGCCGCCAGCGGCTATCGCCTACCAGATCGAAAATTCCGGCGCCCTTCAAAAGGCGCAGTGTGGCCAGTTTGATTTCTCTTAGCATCGAACGTCAGACTAACCAGCTACCGGTTCTTTCAATATCGCCAACTATCGGTGCAAAACGGCGCTCTGTGCCGGTCCTACCCCTTCTGGAATCGGCTCACCTTCGATGCAAACTCTTTCCCACAATTCCAGGTTTAGTAGCCGCCAGATTCGATTTCCATGATCGCGACGACCAGCGCGATGTTCAGCAAATAACTTTCGTACGGCGCCCTTCTTGAAATATCCGCGATCCTGCGTCCTGGGCTCAAAAAGCAACCGCTCGAGGGCATCGAGTTGGGCCCCCTTCAACCAGAATGCCCAGGGTGTGGGAAAGCCCATTTTTTGCCGATACACAATGTCGTAAGGCAACAGGTCCTCTACCGCGGATTTCAGAATGAACTTTCCTGCAAGACGCTTGGTGTCGTACTTCGCCGGGATGCTCGCGGTAAACTCCACCAGTTCGTGATCGAGAAACGGGACCCGGCTCTCAATCGATGCAGCCATGCTCATTTGGTCTTGTTTCATGAGCAGCTCGACCAAGTACGTCTTGATGTCGGTGTACAACAATCGGTGCAGCATCTCGCCGGAAGACGCGTTCCAGTGCTCTATCGAACCGGCGTATGCGTCTCCTGCGGCTTGACGTAGGTCATCACTGAGAAGTGCATTCTGTTCCGTTTCTGAGAACGCAGAATAAAAGTTGTCAAAGTAGAACGATGGCCACGAATTCCCATCCCGCACCAGGAACGTGTGCTCTAGTTTCCGATAAAGTGCCGCGGGAAGAGGACCCTCTTGAATTCCACTGCGAAGCAGACTCCTCAACATCCGCGGCGTAATCGCGCGATAAGCGCGATCTATCGTCGCATTTAGCAGTGTCCACGCGTAACGGGTGTAACCCGCCAGAGTTTCGTCACTTCCTTCACCGGTGAGGACAACCGTCACGCGCTCACGTGCCAGTTGTGCAACGAAGTACAACGAAACGCTCGATGGCCATACGATTGGTTCATCTTCATGCCAGATCAATCGTGGTAGTGCTTCGAAAAATTCATCGCGGCTGAGACGCACTTCGTGGTGTCTTGATCCAATGTGCTGTGCCACCCGGCGCGCGAATGGAAGCTCACTGAACCTCTCTTCCCCGTAACCGACGGCGAACGTTTCAATCGGCTCTCTCCGAATCTTTGTCGTCAACGCGGCGACTGCGCTCGAATCGAGGCCCCCGCTTAGAAATACACCTAGCGGCACATCGCTCATCAGGTGACTTGCGACACACCCCTCGAGAAGCTCTCGATAACGCCCGACGTAATACGATCGCGGACGCTTGCCGTCATCTTCCTTGACTTCCAGATCCCAGTAACGCGTGATTTGGGGCTCCTTGCCCTCTCTGATCTCCATCACGTGTCCGGGCAGGAGTTTTCGAATTCCCGTGTACATGGTTTGAGGTTCGGCGATATATCCGAAGGCGAGGTACTCGGCCAACGTTCCCCGATTGAACTCCGCCTTCACACCCGGATATGCGAGGATCGCTTTAATCTCGGATCCGAAAAGAAATGTCTGTCCGTCATAGCGATAATACAGTGGCTTGATTCCCAAACGGTCTCGCGCGATGAACAGCGTTCGCTTTCGGCGATCCCAGATGGCGAACGCAAACATGCCCCGCAGATCCTTCACACAATCGCGCCCATACTCTTCGTACAAGTGAATGATGGTTTCAGTGTCGCTCTTTGTTCGATATCGATGGCCCCGAGCTTCCAAATCTTTCCGTAGGTCCTGATGGTTATAGAGTTCGCCGTTATAGACGATCCAGAGATTTTCATCTTCGTTGGTAATCGGTTGATGGCCGGTTTTGATGTCGATAATGCTGAGTCGCCGCATCGCCAGCCCGACATTGCCATCGAAGAAAAATCCGTCATCATCCGGGCCGCGATGGACGATCCGCTGATTCATCGCTCCCAACGCCTCTCGTTCAGCGCGCCGCGACCTGTCGGTATGGAAGACTCCACAAATGCCACACATAACTAAACGTCCGATCCTTGAGTCCTACCCGAACTCGCCAGCTCCATCTCGACCCGATCCAGCGACGCGGACAGTTTTATCATGTCCGGCCGCGATGAGCGCAATTCTGTGTCACTCCCCGCACTTGTTACTTCAGCATAATCGACGATTTGTTCGCTCTCGAGCACTCGCACCCCACCAAATTCAGCATAGGTACCGCCGCAGATAACCAGCAGACGCACATCGTGTTCCTTGTCCACTGACCAATACAGGAGCCGTGCGTCACTTCTCCACTTTCCCAACAGCCATTCCTCTTGACGTTCTGCAAAGAAGAAGTAGTGCTCCTGTTTTTCCCTTACATAGCGATAGGGGTTGACTCGGGGATCGTCGGCCAGCCGCTGCAAACGGCCTGTTCCTGAATTCGCTCGCGCATCGGGGACGAGCAACGTCGCAAACTCCACCGGCAGGGCCCCCTGATGAGCAAATGACAGGATCATGGCCCTTTCCTGACAACCGTACACGGGGGACCAAGTCCCGCGGTGCGCGCTTTGAGCCCAGTTATGCCCCGCCATCGTGACAACTCCAAGCGTATCTTGACCGTCGGCAAAAAGATTGTCGTTGATCGACTCGGGCGCAAGATTCGAGCCCAGATGCCACAGCAACTCGAGCCGATGCTCGCCCTCACCAAGAGCCACATCGCGGACGAACCAGAATTGTCCCTTCCGATGGAAAACTGTGCGGCGATGAGTCACCGGCCGGGGGAGTCGCTCGTACCCGTTGTGAGAACCCACAAACAAGTTAAAAGACGGCCCCGTGACCCACTCCTCACACTTGACGATGGCAACAGACGTCCAGCCAAAAGGACCATTGCCCTCTGCCTGATTTTGCTGGTCGACAATCAGTGTGCTGTGCGCCGGCGTCCCCCGATAATGCGCTCGCTCTCCACCCTCGCCTACATATTCGTAGGTGCCCGAATCTCTCAAAAAGGTACGACCGTCACGGATCAACTGAATGCTGAGCGCATCAGCATGTCCGTGCCCCGGTCCATGCGGCCCAGCATCGATGAACAACTGCTGGCCTGTGCCGACATCAGCCATGAGGTAAAGTCCACTATCCGGCAAGTCCATGGACTCGGTGCTGGGATCGCTAGTCTTCAAGGTTTCAAAGTCATCTAAACCTCTTGCCCCCAGCAACCACAGTGTTTCTTCCCGCAAGGCACCCACGAAGAACTTGAAGTCGCCCCGATGAAACAAGACCGCGCCGATGCTCAATGGGTCAAGCAAGTGCTCCGCGCGGTTGCGTCGTCCGTCGAACAACCTGCCGCCATCGTCATCGCCAATCATCGGTGGCACTCCAGCCCGGCTCAGAAGACACAGCACATCGAGCATCTTCGTCAGGACTTCGTCGAACTGCGTCGGCACCGTTATGCCGTTATTCGCCGCCAGGATGCGGGCATACAGAAACATATCGAGCGCATACACGTGATAGTACGTCGATTGTTCGAAGTAGAAACCGTCCCGACGCACCTGCAGGGTTGCTGATTTCCTGATGATCTCCCAGCCACGCGTCTTCCAGTGAGTCGCATTGGGCAATTCTGGAAACAGTGCGCCCAGTGTCAGTAGCGCGACAGCTTCGCCGAGCAGGTGCGTGTTGGGAGAAAAATAGGTAGAGAGGTAGGTCTCAAGGTGGCGGCCGCTGATGGCAAACGCTCGTCCGAACTCGCGCCGTATCTCTGGCGTCATCGCCGCCGTCTCAAGCAACAGGAAATACACCCAGATCCATGACAAACTCCGAAATGCGACTTCCAGACTGCTCGCCCAGTTGATGCCGATCGGATAGGGATTCTCGTGGTGCCAGTGTTTCCACTGATTGGTAATTTCTTGCGCGAATCGATCGTCACCGGTTAGCCGGTACGCCTTTGCCAGTGTCACGAAATGCTGGTGCCTGTTCAATTCCCAGGTAATCTTCGAATCGCCAACCTCTTCGAAGTCCAGATATCGAATCTTGAACCATGCTTTGCGAGGCGCCTGCTTTCCGTGAACAAGATCGAGATGCCAATCGATTTCAGGTCCGTAATCGAGATTCTGATAGCCAAGCAAATCGAATCGATGCAGAAGATTCTGCTCGGCCCGCCGCACAATCTCCCGGGTTGTCGCGGGGAAGCGCTGGTTGAGCAGCTCGCAGAGCGCAGGAAGCTCTCCTTGGCCGAAAAAGAAATTCCCATGCCGTGCTGAAGCTTCGGGCGACACGTTTTGCGCGAAATCATGTCCCCGGCGCTGGCGCCATTCGTCGATGCGGCACGTCGTGGTCTGGCGCGTACGGTCGAAGACCTCGCGCACGGACATCGACCGCAGTCGAGATAAACGGCGCGCCCATGGCGACTGCTTTTCCATCATCCAGCTTTCTTGGCTAACAGTTCGGAGTACAGCTCGTCCACCTCCCGAACCAAACGCTCGAAACTGAAGTCCTGTGTGGCCATGCGCCGGCCGTTAGCCGCGATTCGTGCTGACATTTCCTGATCACGCAGCAATCGCAGCAACGCATCTCTCAACGCATCGGGATCCTCCGCTGGTACAAGTAACCCCGTCACACCGTCTTCTACCAACTCGGGATTGCCTCCGACCCGGCTCACGATTGTGGGCAGTCCCGCAGCCATGTATTCGAGCACAGCATTCGGGAGCCCCTCCGCTTTTGAAGGAAGAACGGCGATGTCGCAACTCGCAAGGATATCGGGAACATCGGTGCGGCAACCGAGAAACCTGAATGCAGTGCTGATGCCCAAAGCCTCCACCTGACGCTCGAAGGTCGGGCGGGCCGCGCCATCTCCCGCAAAGATGAATCGTGTCTCCGGAAACTCCTTCAATACCGCTGGTGCCGCCATAATCAGCCAGGGATGACCCTTCACATCCGAGTGCATGTTTCCAACCAGCACAACTAACTTACCGCTCCCGGCACCCCGAAAAAGCCGCTCACGATCACGTCCGCCGCGTTGAAATTTGCTGGTGTCGACGCCGTTGTGGATCACGCGCAACTTTAAGGGCGGAAATCCGTCTTCACGGACAAGGGCATCACGAATCGGCGTTGCGTTGGCGAGCAGCACGCTCGACATACCCTGAATCTTCCGCAAGACCCTGCGCTTGGTGCCCCCGTACCAATCCAAATGCGACAGATCCCGCTGGCTCGAGATAACCGCTGGCACTCTTGCTATGCGCGCGGCCGGCACCCCCATCAGGTTCGACCACAGGTCATGACAATGCACGACTTCAAATCGTTCGCGCCGCAAATATGCAGCCAGGCGCAACATTTCATAAAAACCTCCGAGCGAATCGAGGCCGCCTCTTGGATGAAACTCCTCCACCCTGACGCTTGACCCTTTTAACCGCTCCAACAATGGACCTTGTGCAATCAGACAGCCCAAGGTGATCGAATAAGCCGAGGTCGGCATCCGCAGGGCAAGTTCCACCGCCTGCGTCTCCGTCCCCCCCACATTGAGCGAATCCACCAGATGGAAAACTCTTCGCCGCGAAGTTGGGGAGAATTTGTACTGCGACTCAGTGGGCGTCGCTTCCGCGGTGGGAGTTTCTTTCATTCCTTGCATTCTACTGGCATCTTCTTGATTAGCAGCGAGTTAGTTACCAAAGAGTAAGCACGCGGATTTCCAAAGCTTGTCGCGAACGTGTTAAATGGTATCTGTACTTCCAGCGATCGTGTTGTGGAACCGCGAGGGAAATAGGAAGAAGTTTTCATATGGTGCGGCGGAAAACTTAAGAGCTCGCCGAGCCTCTTGCTGGCGGACATAACGTTATTGTTTACAATTGTTTAGCTTCGACAAAATTAGAACCAAATTGTCTTTTCGGCATCGAACTTGTCTCTCAAAGGGATCAAAGCACATCGGAGTTTGAAAATCGACCGTTTCGTTGAGAGGACTACGGAACTGCATGAATCTTGCAATTAGCGTGTTCGGACTTGGCTACGTCGGGACCGTGACAGCCGCTTGCTTCGCTCATATGGGTCACAACGTGACCGGTGTGGATTTGAGTCCGGGCAAGGTCGAAGCGATGGACGCTGGGCGCAGTCCTATCGTCGAGCCTCGCGTGGAGGCACTCATCTCGGAGGCCTACACCGCGGGACGCCTCCACGGAACATCGAGTTCTGAATCTGCAGTACTGAATTCTGAGATTTCCTTTCTTTGCGTGGGAACTCCTAGCCTGCGCAACGGAAAACTGGACCTCGGCCACATCGAACCCGTTTGCCGCGACATCGGTCAAGTCCTGAAAAAGAAAACCGCGTTCCATCTTGTCGTATTGCGCAGTACGGTCCTGCCGGGAACCGCTGAGACCATCGTCGTTCCGGCACTCGAGCAAGCAAGCGGTAAGAAAATGGGAAAAGACTTCGGCGTCTGCGTAAATCCCGAGTTCATGCGCGAGGGAACCGCGGTCGCCGACTTTCTTGAACCGGCCATGACGATCATCGGCGCCGCCGACACCACACACAGCAGCATGCTCCGCGAGATCTACAGTTGGGCACCAGGAAAAATCTTTGAGACGTCCTTTCGTTCTGCCGAAATGACGAAATACGTCTGCAATGCCTGGCATGCAGTCAAGGTCTCGTTTGCGAACGAAGTGGGAACCCTGGCGCGCGAACTTGGAGTCGACGCCGAAGCGGTGGTAGAAATCTTTACCGCAGATACCAAACTCAACATCTCGCCGACGTACCTGAAGCCGGGCTTTGCATTTGGCGGATCCTGTCTACCCAAAGACGTCCGCGCTCTGAACTACCGCGCGAAAGAATTGGATCTGAACCTGCCGCTCTTCCAGTCGATCATGCACAGTAATGACGAGCATCTCGAGCGCGCCGTCGATATCATTCTCTCCACGGGCAAAAAGAAAATTGCCCTGCTGGGTCTGAGCTTTAAAGCCGCAACCGACGACCTGCGCGAAAGCCCGCAGGTGCAGCTCGCCAAGCGCCTGCTCGGAGAAGGCCGGGACTTGAAGATCTGGGACGACAACGTTTCACTTGGTCATCTCATTGGTTCCAATCGACAGTACATCGAGCAAGTCATCCCGCACATCGGTTCTCTTCTGTGCAAGGATCTCGATTCCGCAGTGGCAAGTGCGGAGGTGGTGGTTATCGGAACGCGCGGCATCGATCGTGCGACCTTAAGCCGTCACATACGGCCCGACCAAACTGTCATCGACCTGGTGAATCTGGAGAAGTCGCGACGTATTTCCAACAACGGTTCGTATCAGGGAATTTGCTGGTAGCCGGAGATGAAGATTCTTTGGGTCAAACCCGGCAAGCTTTTGCCTCTCGACACTGGCGGCAAGCTACGCTCGTACAACATCCTTCACAAACTTGCCGCCTGCCACGAACTCACGTATCTCTCCTACTACGGCGGACAGCGAGACGAAGCCTATGAGCGCGAAATTCTGACGCACTTGCCGGGTACTGTTTCGATCTACATTGCAGCTAGGGATACGACGCCGATCGCCAAACATTCTCCAGAATGTTTCCTTCGAACAAAACGCGCTGTCCGTTCTTTAATTCGAACAGATTTTTGACGATGAAAGGTTTTCCTGAAGTGCCTCCAACGAAACCGGGACTTCCAGGCGCCCAAGTCAAAGGCTTGAACAGATGGTTATGCCGAATCTCGATGTCGGAAGGAACCGATGTCGCGGTCCCGCCCCCGAACATCACGTTCTCGCCCGACGCCTCAAGAAAGTTATTCACGATCTTGTATGGGCCCATTGGCTGATCGCCGATGCCGCCTGCAATTGCCTGTGAATCTCCGCAGGCTCCGGTGATCGCCACACAATGAAAATCACTGAAGTAAGAGTCCACGACAGCGACGTGACGTCCACCTGTAAGTATGATGCCCCGCGTTGTTTCGTCTTGCGCCGTACCGTGGAGCCACACGCGATCGAAAATGATGTGATCCGACGTTCCTTTTTCCTCGGTGCCGACGAGGTCATACGTGACCGCGCCCGGCGAATCGCGCGTGATTTCGAGGCCAATGAAACGGTAGTGATTGGCTCCGCTAAGGAATCGGAGCGGGCCGCTGCCGCGTGAGTCGAAGGTGATCTTCGCCATCACGTTCTTGCTTGAAGGACAAGGAAATTCCGGTCGGCCAGGCAAGGAAGAAACCCCTGCCTAGCACGGGGTGATCCGCGTGCCTTCGGGAGGTAGCTCATTGTCGTCGGCACTGCTTCTTAAAATGATCCAGCGCGCGTCATCGCACTTCTTCGCAGGAAAATTGAAGTTGCCCCGAAAATCACTGCCCGACTGCAATTTGATTGTTTCGCCGCACACTGCGGCATCCAGCGCCGATTTGAGCTCTTCTTTCGTTTTGACTAAGACCGTTTTTCCGGGTGCTGGCGTGTCTTTCAGCAGCGACTGCACGTAAACTCGCGGTAACTCAGCGGGCCCGTCGGTGTTTGAATCTGGCCGGGTGGACAGACTCTGACTTAACCCCGACTGAACCACAACACAAGACGCAAGCACAAGCGCATAAAAGAGGCGTTGCACGGTCTACCTCCAGGTACTTGTTCCAGTGACGATCGTTTTGTCTTCGGCAATCGCTGACGCGCCGCCGGGTGCGCTCGCTTTTCCGACCAACCAATCCACCATCTGTCCAATGTTATCTTCGGTTGATTCAGGCTGAAGACTCGATCGAACATCTTGAAGATGTTGAATTACAAAACTGAGCTTATCGACCATGTCCGCAGCGTCGGTGTCACGGTAGGTAATCACTCCATTCGGACGCCGCCCATTCTCACTCGCCACCACCGGCACTCGCAATGCTACTGCTTCAAGAACCGATGCCGCTACTCCGTCACACGCAGGTGTACGGAGATAAATCGTGCAACGGCTGAGTAACGTCAGAAACTGATCGTGATTGAGATTGCCGAGAAGTAACAGCGAATTTCTCTCAGCGTTGGGCCATTGACTTACAAATTCTTGCGCTGCCGGCAGTTCCTTGTCGGGAAAGCCCAACCAGATGTGGCCAGTGTTCGGTTCAAGTGCGTGGAAACGCTTCATCCCTTCACGCAGGACTTCCAAACGATACTCGGTCCGGAACGATACATAGGAGAGAAAAACGTAGGAATGCCGTTGCAAGAAAACCTCGACTCCATCCGGCAACGCTACTGGAGTGAATTGAAGATATTGCGGCGAGAAGGTTGCGATTGATTGGATTTTGTTTCTTGAGATCCCATACTTCACCATCTCATCATGAATGGGCTGGCTGTCGCATGCAATACGTCCGGCCAATACAAACAACAAGTAGAACGCCCAATGGGCCGCGCTACCATCGTGCTTGGGAAAGAAATCTTGAGAGAGTCCGCCATGAAACGTCACGAGCGCGGGCCGGCCCACAAGTCGCCCGGTGATCGCGGCCGCCAAAGCCAGGACGTATCCCTTCTTTGACATCCCGTTCACGTGAACGTTCAGATCGTAACCGCGGAGCGCGAACTTCCATATTTTCACCAGGTAGTCGAGTCCGCCCTGAACGTCAACGTACTCCGGGCTCTTGATTTGGCGGCCCTCGTTGATTTTGAGAATTTCACAAACGTGGCCCTGCCGGCGCAATTCGTCCGTTGCTAACTTCAGTTGCATTGCCCATCCGCACATCGGCGGCGGATAATTGCCAATTTGTAGAATCTTCTTCCCGGTTTCCATACGAGTCTTGATTGTGACGGTGGCAAGGCCACAACGCCGTTACTGCGTGGTGATCTGCTTTCGAATCCGCAGGCCCAGATGTGCCTGATCGAAATGCGGAAGGGCGAGCATCGAGTCTGTTCCAGCCGCTTGCTTCCTGGTTTCCGCCTCCATAAAATTGCGATGCCACAACTCCAGAACCAGCATCCGCCAAAGCATCCCAGAGCGGTTTCTCCGTCCACGGGCGTGTTCATCCACCAACGCCCGCACAGCTTCAGGCTTGAAATATCCGCGTTGCAGGGTTCGTGGCTCCAATAGGACGCGAAGGAATTGATCTTTCATTTCACTTCGCATCCAGTCCACCAGGGGCAACTGAAACCCCTGCTTGCGGCGGTGCAGTAATTGGGTTGGAATCCCGAGACGTTCCGCCAATTTCTTGAGAATGTATTTCCTGTTGCCGGTTCGGAACTTCCAGTCGACGGGCAGGGATGCCACCCACTCGACGAATTCGTGGTCCAGCATGGGAACCCGCACTTCCAGCGAAGTTGCCATGCTCATCCGGTCCACTTTGGTGAGGATGTCACCCGTGAGGTACGTCTTCACGTCGAGATACATCAGTCGGCTTAGCGTGTCCGCAGCCGGAGCCTCGTCGAAATACTCCTGCCACAGTTTCAGCGGATCAGGCAGGCTCTTCACACTTTGGATAAATTCTCTTGAGAACAGACTCTTTTCGCGGTGCAGCGCGGGAAAGTAGGAAACCCCGTCGATGTACCGATCCCTCGGGCTCAACGACGCGTTCCACGCCAGATTCCTTCCATACACACCAGCGGGAATACGCTCGTGGAGCTGCTCGCGATATAACTGGCCCAGCCAGCGGGGAACATGATCAAATTTGCGGCGCTCCATTGCCACCAGGTAGCGATCGTACCCAGCAAACAGTTCATCCCCTCCGTCACCGGAAAGTGCGACAGTGACATGCTCCCTCGCCATTCGAGAGACGTAGTACGTCGGGAGCATCGATGAATCGCCAAACGGCTCCTCCAGCATCCCCGAGAGGTAAACGAGTGCTCCCTCGAAATTCGGATCGAGAATCAACTCGTGATGCTGGGTGCCGAATCGCTCGGCCGCTAGTCTGGCGTACTCTGCCTCGTTAAACTGTTCCGCGCGGAAGCCAATCGAGAATGTCTTGACCGGGCTTGAACTGACGCGCGACATCAAAGCCACGATAATCGACGAATCCACTCCGCCACTCAGGAGCGCGCCAAGAGGAACATCGCTGATCAGCCGGATGCGCACCGCTTCTTCCAAGCGCCTTTCGAGCTCTTGCAGGCACTCCTCTTCCGACATAGGCGGATGAGTGCCATATTTCGGCACATCCCAATATTGCCGGATCTGCATTTTCCCCTTGGCATACTCCATCAGGTGACCGGGTGGCAGCTTGCGGATTCGCGCAAAAGCCGTGTAGGGATCGGGAATGTACCCGAAGTAGAAGTACTGAAGCAGGCCTTCGTGATCGAGATCAGCCAGTTCGGGCACAACTGCCAGAATGGTCTTAATCTCTGACCCAAAAAACAACCTTCCCCGATGCGAAGCGTAATGCAGGGGCTTCTTGCCTAAGCGGTCGCGTGCCAACAAAAGCGACCTTTTGCGCTCGTCATATAACGCAATGGCGAACATGCCACGCAGTTTCTTAACGCAATCCGCACCCATCTCCTCGTAGAGATGGACGATCATTTCAGTATCAGTATTTGTGTAGAAGCGGTGGCCACGCGCTTCCAGTTCGCGGCGCAGCTCGGGAAAGTTGTAGATCTCTCCGTTAAAAACAAGCCAAACTGTCTTGTCTTCGTTGTGGATCGGCTGATGACCACCGGACAGGTCGATGATGCTGAGCCGCCGCATTCCCAGGCCGACGGGCCCGCTTGTGTAGATTCCTTCGTCGTCAGGGCCGCGGTGCACAATCGTCTGGCACATGCGGTGTACTTCGTTGGCCTCGGCGGTTTCCTCGGGCCGGCCGATCATTCCTGCTATTCCGCACACCGAACGACCTCCGGACTCCGCTCGATCGAGGAATTTTGATCCTCGATGAACGGCCGCGTACCTTGAACCGCGATCGGTTGCTCAATAACTTTCAGATTCTGCAGACCACAGTCTTCGAACCAGCGGAAGACTTCCTCATAAGTGTGTTTCGACTGATACCACGGTGAATACCAGTCAAATGTATCCAGCACTCTCCACGTCGCGTTTTGATCGTGCGACATTGGAACCAACCAGGCCAGTGAGCTACTGGCTGCCTTGCCGACGAGTGGTATCTTCTTGAGCCCCCGGTGCAAGACATACAGGGGCACAACCAGGCGGCAGAACTTATGTAGCGTTTGTGGCTTCATCCGCTTCGTGATGTTGCGGTAGACATCGCTCATGCGATACCAGGGGTTGTATGCACTGTACAGCCAGATCGCAACCTTCCCGCCAGGTTTCAGCAGCTTTGGCAAGCCTTTGAACGCCTGTTCGCAGTCCGGCGTGTGATGCAGAACTCCGATGCTGTAGATGTAATCGAAACTCTTCGGTGCGAAAGGAAGTTTGAAAACGTCTGCTTGAAAAATTGTGGCGGTGCGGTCAGCAAGGTTCTTGGCCGCAACCTCCGATGCCAAGCTCAAATCGATGCCCACAACGTGGGCGCCCCAACGGGTCGCCACTTCAGCGAAGCGTCCCATCCCACAACCGACGTCTAATACCAACTTACCCCTGAGATCTTCCCGTCGAAATCCGGTCCGCCTGCGAAAAGCTCGTTCCGACCTTTGGCTGCTCTCATCGTCCAGTTGCGTGCGGGCGTATAGCTGCCACTGAAAACCGAAGCTACCCGCATAGTGTTGGGCGTCGACGAAGCGGATCGCTCCGTTTTGCAGCGGATACGCCCTTCCGCATCCTGAGCAGACCAATCCGCCTGGCTGCTGTTGGAGAGGATTTTGGCAATCCAGGCAACGCAGAATCGCCAGGACCTCTTCAGCGACTCCAAGCAAGTTCGCGTTCTCGGTTTGGGCCATGACCAAGCTCTTTTCGATTTCCATTCCTGCTCCGTTCACCAGAATCGCCCGTTGATCGTTCCGCGCGAGAAGCAATCTGATACAGCGCGCAGATGTAACCCACCATGAAATAGGGGAACAGGCTATATTCCGTTGACGCAAACATCGCGCCTACGATATATGCCGCCATTGCGGCCCAAAGCGCGCTGCTCCATAGTCGGATGCTGCTGTCGCGCGCATATCCCGGCAATTTATGTATGCTGCGAATTTTCCGAAGCGACAGAAACAGTAGCGCAACGAACAAACCCAGAGCCGGTAACCCACCCTCGGCGCCCAGTTCCGTGTACGTGTTATGCGTGACTCTCCAGTCGCCTGTTACCACGGGAAAGTTGCCGGGACCAACACCAAACACAGGGTGATGCGCAATCAACCACAAGCTTTCTTTGAGCAACTCCGAGCGGGCCTCCAACGATCCTCGATCGTCAGATCCTTCGATATTGCCCTTGAACAGGCTCTCCAGGCGAATAAAGTAGCGTGGCGTCGATACCATGATAGCCAAAGCCAGAAACCCGATAAGCCCAGTACTCATCAGGAAGATCGTCCGCTTGCCTTTGACCCCGAATTCCCACAAACAGATCAACGACGTGATGACGGTGGCCACCATACCGCTGCGCGAGTATGTGGCAACCACGGCATAAAGCATGCATACCATGCCAAGCGCCCATAAGATCTTCTTAAAGCCGCCTCGCGCTGCGAACAGAAATGCCAAACATAGCGGAAGATTGATGGCGATGTTAATCGCCAGGTCGTTAGGATTTTCGAGGATCCCCTTCTGAATCCCCATCAATCGTCCGGCGTCCGTGCGATGGACGATAATTGATGCCACCGAAATCAAAGCCACAACGCTTGCCTGGATAAAGAGAAGCTTGCGCAGTTCAACCAGCTGCGTCACGGCCATTGCAATCAGCAGGGCAACGATGGGGCCTTTTGAGAACTTGTTTATGACTGTATCGAAAGCGCCGCCGCGCCAGTACGCAAACGGAATGGTCAGGATCAGGTGGGCCAGCAGAACGAGTAATACCTTACATTCCAGCGGCAACTTGCCCCGATCCTTTGGTTTCACCGCGAAGATAAGCGCCGCCAGTGCAATACCGCCAGCAACCTTCCCCAGGGGCACGATGTTCAGGCCCGGGATGAAATCTTCAGGACGCAGAAAGTAGTACCACGAAAAAAACACCAGAGCGTGATAGGCCATCGTTGACTTCCTTCGCCAACGCGGGCTCATTTCTGGTGAGTTGCTCGTCCTCGGCTGAATCTCCTGTGTCATGCTCGACTCGATCGTCTTGCCCGGACCGCTATTGAATGTATGCGGCATTTAGCGCGACCAAACGGCCTTTCTGCCGGTTACAAAATTCGCAAACGCGACCAGCGCCGCAGTGTTCAGCACGACGAATGTAAAGGCCGCGTCAACAATCCGCGCGATCGGTCCTAGTTTGACCTGCGTCATGGCCAACAAGCTAAGGACATAAAAAGCGAGTTGCGCTACCAGCAACGCTCGATAAAAGGGTTGGGCGATAAAAGCGCATGCGAAGAGCGCAACAACCAGCGCCAGCGGCACAACCAATCGCAGCAGTTTGTGGCTGATGAATTCAAATCGAATTGGATTCTCAGATCTCAAGAGCCATGGCGCGAGTTGTAGCAGCTGATAATTACCGCTAAGAGTACGCACCTTGCGCGCGAATTCCCGCTCGTTGCCCTGATGCGCGACATCCCAGGCACGAGCCTCAGGCTCAAAGACAACCCGTTTCCCGGAGCGTACCACGTTCATAGGAATGAGCACATCATCGAGAAGGATCTCGGCCGGAATCGGGACGATCGATTCGCGGCGAGCGGCATAAAGGGCGCCCGTCGCCCCGACCACCGACCCGGAGGCGGACTCCAGTTCCCGAACCTTCTTTTCCAACCGCCAATACATTCCCATTCCTTGAGCCGCTTCACCGCTGTTTGGATCTCCCAACATCAACTCGCCGCTGGCGCAACCTACCGCTGGATCGGCAAAATCGTCGAGCAACGCCTTAAGAGCCCCTGCCTCCAACGTTTGCCGGGCATCCGTGAAAACGATGATCTCCCCCTGCACCACCCGCAGCGCGTCGTTCAAGCCCGCCGCTTTCCCCCTCGAAAGCTGATTCAAGACGACCTGCACCCTCGGATCTCGCGCGTACGAATGCAAAATGGCTTCCGTGTCATCGGTCGATCCATCCGACACGACAACGACCTGCAACCGTGCCTGCGGGTAGTCGAGACCGAGAAGATTGTCCAGCTTCATGGCCAGAACCTTCTCTTCATTGCGCACGACCATCACCACCGATACGAAAGGCTCGATCACACCCTTCTGAATCGGCCACGGGCGTAGCGATCTGCGCAACCAAAGCCATAACGGATACCCCGCATAGGTGTATGCGATCAACACAACTGCACTCCAGAACAGCCACTTCATTGAGCGCCCCGGCCCAATAAAACGATCTTGATGGTCTGGAACATGATCAGCAAATCCAGTCCCAGCGATGCATTCTTTATGTAGAAGAGGTCGAACTGCAACTTCTCCTTCGCATCTTCAATAGTGTTCCCGTACTTGTATCGAACCTGCGCCCATCCAGTAATTCCAGGTCGAACCGCGTGACGTACTCCGTAATACGGGATTTCCTTTGTCAGCCACTCCACGAACTCGGGGCGTTCCGGCCGTGGCCCCACGAATGCCATGTCGCCCTTGAATACGCACCAGAGTTGAGGAATCTCGTCGATTCGCGAGGAGCGTAAGAATTTTCCGATGCGAGTGATTCGCGGGTCGTCATCGCCCGCCCAAGTTGGCCCGGTGTCGGCCTCTGCATCCTGACGCATCGTCCGGAACTTGTAGCAATAGAAGACGTGCCCGGCACGGCCCACGCGTTTTTGCTTGTACAAAATCGGTCCCTTCGAATCCAGCTTGATGGCAAGGATGATCAGCGGGAGAAAGGGCAATGTCACCAATAGCAATAGCAGGGACATGAATGTCGAGAGCGCCCGCCGCAAGTTGAAACTGGTGCTGAACCGAAATCCATCCGCAAAGATCAGCCAGCTCGGATACAGATTCTCGACTTCAATCCGGCCAGAAATTTTCTCCAGCCACGACGTCGCTTCTTCGATGCGTACACCGCCCAACCGCAACTCGAGGAGTTCTTGCACGGGGATCGTTCCTCGGCGATCGGGCATGGCCACGATCACACGGTGAACTCGATGTTGCTGCGCTAATTCCATCAAATGGGTAGCAGCGGCCTCGCGCGTCACGGCACCGTCGACGTTCCCGCTCCAGCCAATTACGTCGACGCCAAGATCTTTCCTCTGGCGAAGCCCCTGCACCAGCCGCTGCGCACGTGCGCCCATGCCGAGCACGTACACCTTCTCCTGCATCGCGGGTAGTTGAATCAACCACCCGTATGCGGTGCGCCACAGGAAAAGACCAAATGTCAGGATGATCAGGCCGATGAGCGAGGCGTTATTCCCCGGCAGCAATCTCGGGGAAATATAACTCATACCCGCCAATCCGAGGGCCAGTACTCCGGGAACCAGGAATAACCGGAAATACAGTTCGCCCTTCGCATCGAACTGCGAGGAATCGTATAGATCGAACCAGTGCGAAAAGATTAGGACCACGAGCGTCCCTATCAGGATCTGGAGATACCCGAACCGGTAGTTCAGTACGATGTAACCCTCATCCGGAAACGCCAACAACATCCCCAGCAGAAACGAGGCAAACACCACCACCGTTTCCACCGCCAGGAGAATCAGCGTGCGGACCGGATAATAGACATTAAAGAGACGGATCACTTAGGCCCTTGCGCAGACTATCGCGCTGTTTTCTCGTAAACGTCGTAGTAGTAGCGGGCGTACGATTCGCTCCTGCTGATACCGTTCAGCACCACGCCCACTAACGTTTTCCCCAAAAACTCCTGACGCGCTTTTTGCGCCGTATCGTATGGAGTCGAATTCGACCGCACAACCATCAATACGCCGTCGCAGAAGTTGGCCAACTGGCTTCCATCCGACACCGGCACTGCCGGCGGTGAATCGACGATGACCCAGTCGAACAGCGGTTCCACACGCTGCATCAGCATTTTTAAGCGGCCGTTTCCGATAAGTTCTGCCGGTTGCATTTCGCTCCGACCACCGGGGATGAAAAACAGGTTTTCCATCGGGCCACGTTGCATCACCCCAAATTCATCGCTTCCACCGCTGAGATAGTCGCCCAGACCCGGCACGGAAGCAGTTCCAAGCACCGAATGCAGACTTGGAAGACGGAGATCAGCGTCGATTAGCAACACACGACGACCGTGCTGCTTCACCAGCACCTGAGCCAGATTAGCCGCTACGAATGACTTGCCTTCCTTCGGGAGCGCGCTCGTCACCAGGATTTTCTTGAGCGACATCTTTTCGCGCATCTGGTAAAGGCGCGAACGCAGGGTACGAAACTGTTCCGTCCCACGCGCGCTCTCGTCCTGTCCGAAAAAGAGCATGGTCTTGGCATCCGGACGCCACTGGCTCTGCGCACAGCGCGCAATTAGCGTGTCGAACGTAAAAGGATTGGTGAACGTCGGCATCGCTGACGTGGATGATGCTGCCGTCGGTGAAACAGCAAAGGCAGAATTCCCATTTCCCCCCAGGGTCTCTGGCATTTGCTCCAGAACGGGCGCATCCACGGCCGATGCGATTTCAGCGTGACCTCCCTGCGCGGCAGCCCTCTCTTGCTCGGCTCGCTTCAATGCTTCGTGTATTCGGCTCATGATTTCCTTTCCTTGGGGAGGTCTTGTTCTGACTGCCGCAGACGGTCCGCCAGCGTCGCCAGCGTGCGAAGAGCTTCTACCAAGTCAAATTTTTCGCCGTTCGTCGGTGCCTGACTCACCGGCGCCATGGTCATCGCACCCGACGCCGTGTTGTCACTCAGGTCGAAATCACCTGCGACTGCATCCACGCTCTGCGCCGTGATCATGGCCTTCTGATCCACAAACGCGCTAACGAGGCAATGCTCACAAAGCAGATTCACCACGCGGGGAATGCCGGCGGAATACTTGTGAATCGCGACAAGAGCATCAGGATGGAAGACTTGCCGACCGTCGGATCCAGCGATCCGCAATCGTTGTTGCACGTATGCTTTCGTCTCGTCGATCGTCAGTGGGTGGGTCTTGGCTCGTAGCGTCAGCCGCTGCCGCAACTGCCGCAACTGTGGCTGTTTCAGTTTCGCTTCTAGTTCGGGTTGTCCCACCAGGACGATTTGGAGCAGCTTCTCCGTGAATGTCTCCAGATTGGTGAGCATTCGGATCTCTTCAAGAACCTCATCGGTCAGATTCTGTGCTTCATCCACGATGAGTACCGCAGTCTCTCCTGCTCGGTAGCGGTCGAGCAGCCAGTTGTACAAGCGCTGCAAGATTTGGCTTTTCGACTTTGAATCGCAGGGGATCCCGAAGTCCGCCATCATGTAGTCGAGAAACTGCGGGACGTTCATCCTGGAGTTGAAGATGAATGCTGTCGCAACCTGCTGCAGCCGGAGCCATTCCAGCAACTTGTTGATGAGGGTCGTCTTGCCTGTGCCCACTTCACCGGTGAGCAAGACGAACCCTTTACGGCTCTGGATGCCGTAAGTAAGGCAAGCCAAGGCCTCCTCCGTGTGCCGCGTAAGAAATAGATACCGCGGATCCGGATTGACGTTGAACGGGTTCGCTCGCAGACCAAAAAACTCTTTGTACATGGCAGCCGTCTAAACCCCGACTCTCTCCTTCGTTGATTCTTCGCTTTTGCCTTTGTTCCAGAACCCGCCGTTTGCGTTCTTCACCGCATCGCCGGTAACCCATGGCAACGAGACCAGCACGGGCATTTGCAGACTGGCTTCGACATCCGCCTCGTTTCGAATTGATTTGTCCCTCAACTCCAACCAGAGCGCGAGGGCAAGACCAAGCACAAGTCCCGCGCCGAGTCCGCCACCCGCAAACATAAGGCGGTTCGGAAAGCTTGGGGAATCTGGCAGGTTTGCTGGAATCGATAACCGCATCTGTTCGCCCTGCTGCCGGCGCTCCATGTCGGTCGCCATCTCGGAAGTACTCTTCTTGGCCAACAGATCCGCGTAAAACTTCTGAGCGGTATCGTAATCGCGGGTTAACTGCTTATATTTTTCTTCGACGTCGGGACTGATCGCGACCCGGCTCTGATAGAGCTTGATCTGATCTGCCAGGCGCTTTTGCTCACGCGTCGCCTGCGTCAGCACATCCGAATATTGGTGGACCTGCAGCCGAAGCTGCCGAACCTCGGCGGGCTCAGCGAGATTTCCTTTGTCGGTGGTGTCGGCACCGTCTATCGGGGCATTGTTCGCTTCCGTCAGTTTTTTCTTAAGTTCTGCTATGTCGGTCTTTGCCTTGATAACATCCGGATGATCGTCGGTGTATTTGCCTTGTAGATCCAGGAGTTGACCCTGACGTGTCGTCAATTGCTGCTGCAAGCTCTGCGGATTGCTGGTTCCCTGCGACGACTTCCACGCCGCCAGCTGTTGCGCAAGCAGCGATTCGGTATAAGACTTGTCCTGCTGCGCGCGATTGATGGTCAGGGTATTGGCGTCGAGTTGGGCGTTCAACGTTCCCAAGACTTTCAGGTTGTTGTCCTCGTCGCCGGGGAGTTGTCCCGAGTACTGCCTCTTGAATGCGGCCAGCTTTGCATCCTGATCATCCAGATCGCGTTTCGCCTCATCCAACTGTCGCGCAATAAAATCGGTCGTGCTCTGCGCGACTCGCTCGCGTGAGGCTTGGTTTTCCGTAAGCAACATCGACGTCAACTCGTTACAGATGGTCTGCGCTTCTTTCGCACTCGACCAAGTGACGCTAACCGTGAAACCGGGTACGCTTGTGGTTTGTCCGGGTTTTTTCTTGGAACCGTCCGCGTTGGGCAATTGACTCAGATCGGTGACAACCGCCTGTAACTGCATGCTGGCGCGAATATCGTCGATCACCTCGTCAGTGCTTTTGCCGCCGTGCGCCAGTCCTAGCCGATCCACCATGGGACGCAGCCGGTTCACTCCCAGGACTTGCTGCTGCATCGTGGCAACGCGCTGTCCCAGGTCTTCCGTCACGACAGACTGGACCACACCGGTTGGCACCTGTTGGGCTTCCACAAGCACGAGTGCGGTCGACGTGTAGCGGGCCGGCACAAACAGAGAGACCACGAAGCCAACAAGCGGCGCCAACAGTGTCGGAATCAAGATCAACTTGACTCGACGCCGCAACATCGACAAATAGTCATCGATCGTTAAATCGCGATTTTCAATCATTCGCTTAAGTCCCGTTCTGGCTGCTTTCTCTGCAGCCTTCAAAATCAATCCAATCGAATCGGGCGGAAATGCCAATCCACGCCGATTGTCAACACATGCCGCACTGCGATACGGTTGCAGGGTTGGCCGGGGGTGCAAAATGAAGAATCAAGAATTTGGTCATTCCACTGATAGGAGAGAAAAGCGCCCCAGTTGTAGCCAAACTGACGCCGCACCGCGAAACCTGCGAACAGATAATCGAATGAGTCTGCGTTCACGCCTAAATTCACATTTTGCAGGCGACGTGTCCTGCTATAACCCAAATCAGCCTGGGCGTTGTACCGCCTGCTAAACGGCCGCGACAGCGAAACGTGAGCAAAGTCACTTTCTCCACCGGCAAACAATCCTGAGCCGCTCGTGTCGAAACGCTCGTAGCCGGCGGCAAGATTTGTCTTGCGAAATCGATAGCGAAACGTGACCTGACCGCTCCCCGTAAGACGTGTGTCGGTTCCGGAAACTGGGTCATGAATCCGCGTCCACTGCGGCCCCGCCCCCATGACCAGATCCATCCGGCCTGAGATCCGGTGACCGTACATGAGCTGAACAACTTCCGTATTGACGTGGTCGGCTCCAACGACCCCGGGGAACTCGAAAGCCATGTAGCCGCCTGTGACGGCAAACTGATCTTTGGCACTGAGCGAGTAGTTGTAACCCGCCTGGCCGCCATATTGGCGGCTATTGATCAGGTTCTGGGAATTGTTGTCCGTGAAATGCAGCAAACCATAAGACCCTGCCGCCGTCACCGATGATCGTGGCGTCAGACTTTCGACGACATCGGCCAGGATTACGTTGCTAATATGCGGCGCCTGTCCAAGACTCCCAAACTGGTTCGACCCCATGATTCCGTAGTGACCGCCGAATCCACTACCTAGCACACCCATGCCCTCGCCGAGGCTACCCAGCCCCAACTGAAAGCCGCCAGCCCCGCCGTACGAGCCATAACCAAATGTTCCCTCCGGCAGGTAACTGAACGAGTCGCGAATGCTGAACTGTCCGGTTTTCCACAAGGCCGTTTGTTGTGCCTGGAGTTCGTGAATCTGCTGAAGTCCGGTCCCGGCTACGTTGTAGTAACCAACACCTCCTATATAAGCGGCAGCCAGTTGATAACGGCTCCAAAGCCGCTGCATCGTTAGACCGCCAAGTCCGCGAGTGACCGAATGAATCGCGGGAAAGGCGTCACTGCCGATGTTGGTATCCAGCGATTCACTGCCTTCGACGCCACCGAGCAGCATGCTTCGCGGCTGGATATTCGGCTCAAGCGACGGCTGGTCGAATCCTGAAATCGGTGGATTGTCGTTAATGACAACTGGTGAGCCCTCCTGACCAAAGGCTGCAGGAGGAGGCGTCGTCTGCTGTGAGTTGGAATCTTGGCTTGACGTGTCTTGCCCCCAAGCCATTCCGACTGCGGTCAGCAATACCAGCGCACAAACGGTTTTCTGCATAGGCATCATCAATTCCTTACGGGACAACAATCGTGTCTCCCGGCTTCAAGATGAGGTTCTGATCGATCGATGCTCCCTTCACTAATGCCCTATAGTTCACCGGAATCTTCTGTTGCTTGCCGTTCTCGGTCCGCAGAACGTAGATTCCCTTTGTGTTCGCAAACTGTGTGAATCCCGCACTCGCGAGTGCCTGTAAAACCGTCATATTCGGCTGCAACACCATCGTGCCGGTATGCGACACTTCGCCGAGAACATAGATCTTCTGGCTGTTCATCGCGGTGACAATCACCGTGACCCGTGGGTCTGACATGTACTTCTTCAGCTTCGTGCTAATCGAATCGGCCAGCTGCGAAGGAGTGAGGCCGGCTGCCTGAACATCATTCAGCAACGGCAGCGAGATCTTCCCGTCCGGCCGCACCGGCAGGGTTTCGGTAAGGTCGGGCTCTTTCCAAACGGAAACGTGCAGCATGTCGTCCGGGCCAATCTTGTAATCGGGACCGGCCACCGATGTCGGCTCGGACTGCACCTTGTCGGCAGGCGCCTTTGCTTCATCGCTCGTCTTGGCGTTGGCCTGCGCCACCGCCGCCGACGCCACAAAACCCACCAACAGCAAGACTCCAAACTTTAGTTGCCTCGTCATATCCTCTCCTGGGATTTAGGACGCTCCGTAATCCCGGTATCCTATCTGTTTCAACTTGTAGAGCAGGGCCTTGTAGCTGATCTGTAATTCTTGCGCTGCTCGTCGGCGATTCCAGCGCGTGCGATCAAGAACCTTCAAAATCAACTCCTTCTCCGCCTCCCGCGAGGCCGCCCGCGACGCTTGCTTCAGCGAGATCCGCTCTCCGTTGCGGTTTCGGTCCGAACTCGTCAGCAGCGATCGCAGTCCGCCCATCGCCACTGCCTCGTTGCCGAGCGCCACGATTGCTTTTGCCGCGTCCTCGAGCTCACGGATGTTCCCCGGCCACGAGTAATCCTGAAACAGACGCTGGGTCTGTTCGCTCAACTTCGGAATCGGGCGTCTAAAATCGTGCGCGTACTTCGTCAAAAAGAAATTCATTAGATACGGAATGTCCTCCTTGCGTTGGCGTAAAGGAGGCAATCGCAAACAAACACCGCTGATCCGGTAGTAGAGATCTTCCCGTAGCTGATTGGCCTTTACTTCGCCTTCAAGATCTCGATTGCTTCCACAGATCAGACGCGCACCTGGCTGCTTTCCGTGTCCATTTTCCTCGGAAGACGGCAGCCTTTTGAACAGCGATCCCTGGCACTCCAAGCTGAGGTCTCCGAGCTCTGCTAAATACAATGTTCCCCGCGAGAACGGGCCATCCGTGCCGTTCGTCCGAAAAAGGTCAGGCGTAATGTCGGCACAAGCCACCGTCTCAAAAGGCTCGCTCTGATGACGGGACCAGCGGTGAATCCTCTCGGCGACCGCGAGTTTCCCGGCACCGCGCTCGCCCAGAATCAGGACCGGGACTTCGCCCTTGGCCAGTTCCCGAATCACTGCCTCGAGGTCGCGCATGCTTGACCCGAGTCCCTCGACGTACTCTGGGGCTACCCCGTCAAGTCGTGCGACGGGCGCTGTCACTTCTGGGTATTCCTTCGACATAGAAACGCTGTCTCTAACCGGCGGAATGACGCTGACGATTCGGATATTTTTTGCTGGCCTGTGTGGAGCACGATGTGTGCCATCCAACAGACCACCGGTCAGATGCTCCAACCCACTCTACTGCCTTTATCCTCAGTAGCTTGCGCTTCGAATACCACGTTTCTCCCTTACCCGGTGAAATCTCGCTTAGCCTAGTACATGTTAGAGAAAAGGGAAAGTTTTTACCCACTCAGGGGTAACCGGAGAGTATTACTTTTCGGCTATATAGGGAGATTCACTTCAACTTATTGTCATTAAAGGACAAGCCGAAAGGAAAGCTTTGCTCAAGTAGTCTGGGAAGGCGACTTCCATCGTTCAATGCAGGATCCAATATTTTTCCCATCTCCACCCATACACGTCGTCGCAACATTATCCAAACAGTGGGCAATCCTGTGACGAAAGTCATTCTTTTTGTGCCGGTCCCCGATTGCTTCACACCACCAGTTCGCATATGCTGACTTAAAGGATCCCCTGAAACCCATCTCCCGAGCTAAAAACGTACCAGAGTTTGAGCCACGCCGTACAAGCCGCGCCCTTGGAGTTCGCCTCGAAACCATCCTCGTCTGAGCGGACGCCTCTTTGGCAGCTAATAGTGTTGAGCGCGGCTCTGTTATGGCTCTACGCTCCAGTCCTTTACCGGCTGATCGGGCAATGGATTCACGATCCAAATTATTCACACGGCTTTTTCGTCCCGGCATTTTCGCTGTACGTCGTATGGCAGGAGCGTGATCGCCTTCGCCGATTGCCTCTCCGGCCTTCGTGGTCAGGATTGCTGGTCCTTGCGATCGCTGTCGTAGTTTTGGCTGCCGGAACACTCGGCGCTGAATTATTTCTGTCGAGAACGTCCTTTTTGATCGCGGTTGCCGGTTTGGTGGTTCTGTTCTTCGGATGGAACTACCTGCGTGCCGTTCTGTTCCCGTGGCTTTTCCTGTTGTTGATGATCCCCATCCCGAACATCATCTTCAACCAGATTACTTTCCCGTTACAGTTGTTGGCGTCCAAGGCAGCCGCGTTTGTGCTCCCCTTGCTCGGTGTTCCTGTATTGCGGGAAGGGAACGTGATCCAGCTGCCCGCTATGACGCTCGAAGTAGCCGAGGCCTGCAGTGGCATTCGTTCCCTGATGTCTCTCGCTACGCTGTCGATGATTTACGGATATCTGCTTGAGACCCGGATCTCGACTCGGATTCTCCTCGCCATCGCGGCCATTCCGATCGCCGTAATTGCGAACGGCCTGCGCATCATCGGGACTGGTCTCCTTGTGCAGTATTGGGATCCGGAAAAAGCCGAAGGGTTCTTCCATGCGTTCTCAGGCTGGCTCATCTTTGTGGTTTCGCTGATCCTTTTGTTCCTTCTACATAAAGGCTTGCAAAAACTGCAACCACAGGAGGAACGGCACTGATGCGCAGCTACTTGCGTTTGGTCGCCGCGATCCTGATATTGGCTTCGACCGCAATTTTCCTGCAGGCCCGCAGCGGACGCGAAGTCTTTCCGCCGCGACTTCCGCTCGCGTCATTTCCGCATCAGCTTGGGCCATGGACGGGCACCGATATAGAGATTCCCAAGGACGTTCTGGATGTTCTGGGAGCCGGCGATTTCCTTCTGCGCGTCTATCGATCGAGCGAGGATCGGCAGCCCGCGAGCGATATCTTAATCGCCTATTTCCCGTCCCAACGCACCGGTGACACGATCCACTCGCCGAAGAATTGTCTGCCCGGTGCAGGATGGGCCCCCATCGAATCAAGCCAAGTCCAGCTCGAAGTAAGTGGATACGCTCCCTTCAACGTGAATCGCTATGTGATCGCGAAGGGTGGAGAGCGACAGTTGGTGCTCTATTGGTACCTGGCTCATAACCGCCCTGTGGCCAGCGAATACTGGGCCAGGATTTATCTTGTTTCTGACTCGATCCGTATGAATCGTAGTGATGGCTCGCTTATCCGCCTTACCACGCGCATGCTTCCCGGAGAATCGGCAGACGTTGCCATGCAGCGGTTAATGCCCTTCGCCACGCAGGTGGTGCCATTGCTCAACCAATACATACCCGGATGATCTTCTCCAGTTCACGATTCACGCGGCTTCAATCACCATCCGCGCCGGCCGACGCGGATGTACTCTCGTGCCTTTGGATTCCCGCTCATATCGGGCGCTCGTTCAGTATGCCCACGGAGACATGTTCATGATGCGTTCCACCTCATTCCGCCTGATTTTTCTGCTCACGCTTCTTGCCGGCGTTTTGACCGGTTGTTCCCGCGACCCCAATTTGCGCAAGCAGAAATATTTCGAAAGCGGCGAACGCTATTTCGAAAAGGCGAAGTATCGCGAGGCTGCGATCCAGTACAGCAATGCCATCCAAGTAGACCCGCGCTTTTCCAAGGCGCATTACCATCTGGCCCTTTCGCTTTTGCGTCTGGGACAGGAACAACGCGCCTATCAGGAGTTGACTCGTACCCTCGAACTGGATCCCGACAATTACGAGGCGCGGCTGGACCTCACCAACCTCCTGATTGCAGCGAAGTTCTTCAAGGAGGCCCAGGAACATCTCGATCTGCTTCTTGCCCGCGAGCCCAACAAGGCCGCGGTGCACATGGCGCTCGCGAACCTCAAAGACCGGCAGGGCGATCTGGCTGCCGCCATCCAGGAGATGCAGAAGACCATTGCTCTTGACCCCAACCGCGCCGACTCTTACCTGAACTACGCGATTATGCAGATTCAGGCTCAGGAATACGATGCGGCGGAAGGCAATCTCAAGAAAGCCATCACCCTGGATCCCAAATCGATGAATGCCCAGATTGCCCTGGGAAGCTTCTATCAATCGCGCGGCCGTCTCCCGGAAGCAGAAGAACAGTTCAAGCACGCGATTACCATTGATCCTAAGGATCCGAGTCCGCGTTCTTCCCTTGCCCGCCTTTACATGGCCGAAGGCAAGAAGTCTGAGGCCGAAACATTTTTGCGTCAGACGAAGGCAGACTTGTCCGATGTGCCCGTCGGATACCGCATGCTTGGCGACTTCTACTTTGCCACTGGCGATCTCGACAAGGCGACTGCTGAGTACGGTGCAATCTATAACGAGCATCCCAAGGATCTCCAGGGCAAAAAGAACTACATCCAGCTTCTTATCCTGAAGAATCGCCTTGATGAAGCAGCGAAGCTGAACGACGAAATTTTGAAGGGGAATCCTCAGGACAACGAAGCACTGATCTATCGTGGCCAGATTGCCATCCGCGGGGGACATACGCAGGAGGCAATCACCGCGCTTCAATCCGCGATCAAAGCCGATCCGGACAATGGAGTCGCGCACTATCATCTCGGCGTCGCCTACGACCAGCAGGGCAATCTCACGCAAGCGGAAACGGAATGGCGTGAGGCGGTGCGGTGGAAACCCGATCTGGCTGAGGCACAACGCGCGCTTGCCGCCGTGTCGATCCGCAAGAACGACTGGAACGCCCTCAATCAGATCGCGGGCACGATCATTCAGATTGCACCCAACTCTCCGGAGGGCTACGGATTCCGCTCGGTGGCTGAACTCAATCTCAAACAGTATCCGCGAGCGGAAGAAGACATTAACAAGACGATTCAGGTAGCACCGCAAAGTCCCGTCGGCTATGTGCAGATGGGCAACCTCCGCCAGCTCCAGAAGCAATATCCCGAAGCGGAAAAGGCTTATCGCAAGGCGCTGGAAGTGGCGCCCGCCAACTCAGACGCTCTGAACGGACTCATGACCGTCTACATCGTTCAGAAAGATCCTGACAAAGCCATTGCCGCCGCCAATGCTCAGATCGCCAAGGTTCCCGACAGCAGCGCTTTTTATGACCTGCTAGGTACGGCGCTGTTCAACACGAAAAAAGACTACAAAGGTGCGGAGGCGGCGCTGCGTAAATCGATCGACCTCGATAAGAAAAATTCGGACGCGGTACTGAAACTTGGTCAGGTTTATGCCGCGCAGGGTTCTACAGACGAGGCGATCGCCACCTACCGGCAATCTTCGAAGGACAACCCGAAAGAGATTGCCTTCTACATTCTGCTGGGAGAACTCTACGAGACAAAGCGTGATTGGGATTCCGCCAAGAACATGTATCAGAAGGCGCTGCAAATCCAATCCGACAATCCACTCGCCTCAAACAATCTTGCCTATGTGATGCTGCAGCAGGGCGGCAATGTCGACGTCGCGTTAGCCATGGCGCAGACCGCGCGGCGACTGATGCCGGATAGTCCGAACGCCGCCGACACCCTGGGATGGGCTTATTACAAGAAGGGCCTGTATCCGACCGCGATCGATCTTTTCAAGGAGGCGGTGAAGAAGAATCCCAACGATCCGACCTTTCATTACCACCTCGGACTGGCGTATCAAGCATCCAATCAGCCCGTGCTCGCGAAAGAACACTTGCAGCAGGTATTGAAGCTCAACCCGAGCTACAACGACGCGGACGATGTTCGCAAAGCGTTGCAACAAATCCACGGCTAACGAAAAGGCGGCCCGAAGCCGCCTTTTGTCTGTTTCTCGCACTAAGGATTTCTGCCGTCGCGCGGACTTATCACGGCATCAACCGGGTCGCTCCGCTACGATATCTCCATGTCGATTGCGATTCGCGACGACGTAGCCAGCAACCCTCCGTACAATCATCCCATCTGATTGAACGTCTCTTGTCCGAGGGCCGAACGGCGCTCGTATGCAGGTGCGGCCACGACAAATGCGCGCGGTCATTGTTCGTTTTCCACGAACCCAACTCCGCAGTTGCAGCGCTCAAATGGCAGGTTGGCTTCTTGCTGGAGCGCAGCCATCCCGATCAGGACTCGATCTACGCCACCAACGAGGAATTTCCTCCTGAGGTCGACGACCTCATTACCCACCCACAACTGTAGGCACTCGTTTCATGTCGGCGGTACGGCCATCGAGAAAACGCTGCGAGGCGGCGGGTCCCGGAGGCGTGAAGGTGTCCCGTCACTTCGCAGCGGGTTGTGCGGCGATCAAATTGGACGGATCTGAACTCCCTGTTCGCTTGCTGACGCCATGACATCACGACCAACGCGCAGATCTTGCACCTCTCCGCGAGGAACAAATGTCTCGAAGAAGCAATCTGCCACCTGCAACACGACGTAGGCCGTAACCGGAGCCAGGATGATCGTATGAATGCGTCCAGCGATTGCTTCAACGATTGGCGCCATCACGCTCCCTTATGCGATAAAGTCTATAGAATTACTAGACTTTAATCAAGCTGAAAAAATGTGACCGTCCCACTCATTTTGAAGCAGTCGTGATCTCTACTGGAAAAGCGGAATTTGCGAAGGAATTCCTTGCTTAGGGGCAGCGAGATGAAACAATCTCAGAAAGTTTGCTGCAAACAGAAAACCCGCCGCAATCCCGGCGGGCTTTCGTTAAGGGTCGCTTTCGTGCGTCGCTTAAACCAGGTTCAGTTTGCGACGGAGCACACCAGCAAGACCGATGAGGCCAGTTCCCAACAGGCTCAGAGTACCAGGCTCCGGCACGGAAACGCCCGTATCGCCGCTAGCCAGACTAGCCGAACCGTTGAAGTAGCCCTCGTGCGTATCCACGGCGAACGTAATCTGCGAGGTCCCACCTTGAGCCGCCGCGCCGTTTCCAAAGTTACCCGAAATGCTAGCTTTCAAGTCGTACCAGTGATTTCCGTTGGCAAGGGTATTCATTTCCCACTTGGCACTCGTGAAAGTGCCGCTGAAGATCGTGCCCGTAGGAACGCCGTTCATCCCATTGCCGACGATTGTGAAGGATCCGCCTGGAGCGAGGATTCCGCCCGTCTGTGCATTTCCACTCACGAACGCACCGGTTGTGAAGCTGACGCTGCCGAGATTGGAGCCGTTAATCACCCCACCCCCGTAGAGCCCATTCACAATCATCAGCGTTGAGCCGCTCAGCGATAGACCGCTAGCGCCACCCGATACCGTTCCGCCAACGTTCGTGAAATCGACATTGGAGTCCGCGAAAGCTGCCAATGGCAGGGCCAGTGCCAACACAGCCAGCAATAATACTTTCTTAACCATGAACTTACCGCCTCCTAGGAAGGTTCCGAACTGCTATCGGCCTTCGGGGGACAAAGACCATTCAGGGTTCCACACCTTGGGGTGCAGGTGCAGATGCCCGCGACCTTGACATGAGCACACTGAATGCCAAAAGCCTAGGAAAACAAAGCGCATCTTATCATGAATTTAGGGCCGTAACGTCACCTTTTTCATGGAAAAGATGAAAACCTCTGCGCATCAACATCACTTCCCTTCGGTACTTGGCGCCACATAAAGAGAGGGTCTCCGCAGGCAAAAAGGGCGGTGCCAGGTCGGCACCGCCCTTTTAGAGTTATTCCTGTAGCGATCAGTCTGCTGCCAATCCCGAACCTACGGCATTTTCCCGCCGCCGAACGGTCCGGTTAGAAGGCAGGCCGGCATCGCGAATTTTGTAGAGCAACGCTCGATAGCTGATGCTCAGCGCTCGTGCCGCCTGCTTTCGATTCCAGTGATGGGCCTGCAGAACCTTCAGAATGATCTTCCGTTCGAGTTCACGCGTCGCCTGGCGGGTCAGTTTCTTGAGCGAGATTGGTCCATCGACATTGATCTCAGGATTGAAATATTCCTGCTCGCGCGTAACGAGATCACCCGAAATCACTTCTTCCGAGCCCAGGATCACGTACCGTTTCACCAGGTTTTCGAGCTCGCGGATATTGCCCGGCCAATGATACTTCTGCAACACCGACATCAGTTCAACGGACAGCGGCTTCGCGCGGCAGTTGTACTTGCGGTTGTAGTATTCGAGGAAGTACATCACCAGTTCTTGAATGTCGGCGCGCCGTTCACGCAACGGCGGAAGCGCGAGATTCACCACGTTGATGCGATAAAACAGATCCTGGCGGAATGTGCCGTTTTCGATCTCGTGCTCGAGATGGCGATTGGTCGCACAAACGACGCGTACCTCAACTTTCTTGTCTTCTTGGGCGCCGATGCGGCAGAACTGGCCGTCTTGCAGGAGTTGCAGTAGCTTCGACTGCAGCGCGAGATCCAGTTCGCTGATCTCGTCAAGAAACAGCGTGCCGCGGTGAGCCATTTCGACACGGCCCGGCTTCGCGCCGTAAGCTCCCGTGAATGCGCCCTTTTCGTATCCGAATAGTTCGCTCTCTAGCAGTGTTCCGGGAATGGCGGGACAGTTTACCTTCACGTAAGGCCCGCTTTTCCACGGTGACCGCCCATGAATCATGCGGGCGATGATGTCCTTGCCGGTACCGCTTTCCCCGTGAATCAATACGGGTACATTGGCGGCGGCGACCTTGTCCATGCGCGCGCGCAGCGCTTGCATCGCGTCGGAGTGGCCAAACACAATGGACTCGGGAGGAATCTCGCCGATCGATTGCACCAGAGAACTGACTGAATTGGTCGTGGTCATGGGTTTTTCGCAGATCCAACCTGCTTGCAGACAGATAAGTGCACCCGGTACGCCAAACCGAGCCACGATCGCCCGATTTAGCCGGATTCTAAGCCATCGCACTGATATTCCAAGTGCTTAGGTTGGCCCCCCGCAACCCGGCACCGATCCGGCAACGGGGCGCGTCACCAGCGATAAGTTACCTTTTGGGTAGGAAAAGATTTTCACAAGGCAGAAGCAAGTTTCCGTCGCGAGGACAGCTTCCCAACGCCATTCAGAAGAGGTCGCGAGAACT
>Ga0126381_100000751_pt1 | contig 35293 bp, 34 predicted proteins | sample PanSoiMetPlot_28_FD_96465 | JGI IMG/M metagenome (GOLD analysis project Ga0126381, IMG submission 96465) | Tropical forest soil microbial communities from Panama - MetaG Plot_28 | ecosystem: Environmental > Terrestrial > Soil > Tropical forest > Bulk soil | place: Panama | collected 2016-02-17 | reverse complement strand
TTATCCATATTCATCAACACGAGGTCGTAGAGTGCGGGTCTCCACCATGAGCGGGCTTCCGCGATGTCAGCGGCGCAATCGACGTCCATGCCGAGCTTCCGCAGGACCTCAGCACGCAAATCGCGCTTCGCATGCGATGTGTCGATCAGCAGGACCCGCTTCTTCTTGATTGCAGGAATGGGCATAGAAGACGGTGAGGTCAGCAGCGGCGTGTTCATGCCGACACCAACTGTGGCTTGGCACGGGCTGATGGTTCCACCCATTTACCTGTCGCTGCTTCCCGCTTCAGTAGTTCGTGGGTCCGCTTGCGCCGAGCGAGCTTCGCTTTGCGCTCCCGGTTGAATCTGGACTTGTCTCCATTCCGTGCGGACATGATGAACTCCTGACACGAAGATGATTTGCTCATAATCAAGGTTAGCAACCTTTTAGGTGCAGCACCTGCTGTCAGCTGTGCAATCCGACCAGCGCGGAATTCTGCAGAGAAAATGAATGATGAAAAGATCGCGCCTCTCCATCTCTCAATCGCGAAGGCGCAGGGTGCTCTGGTGTGTCTTCGGGGTTAAGCATTCTCATTATATCGTGTCCAGGATCGTCCCGCTAATAGCGCGCTGAGCCCACGTTTTAGCAGGTTCAGCATCGAACGGTGCTCAGGAGTTCTGGGGTACCGAAAATCCTCCAAGGACCCTGAACCTCACAGCGCCTTGCCGAGGGAAATAGCACGCCTGCCGTGTATGCCAGCGAGGTGTTTCAGCTGCCTTTTGATTCTGCCGAGGAGAAAACGGGCTTCCAAGAGATTACGAGATGGCTGGAACTCGCTGATGAAGCTCTGAACCGACGGATCTCGCGTGGCAAGCGGGCATAAAACCGGGATGGGAGCGCCAGTAAACGCCACTCCCAGTGAACGCCACTACACGCGCCGTGGTCCCGAAATACCGAATGTACTGTATCGAACACAGCCTTGCGGCTCTGGCAGTCTTGAAGAACGACAAAGCACCATGCGCCGCTTCGACGAAAGCAGGGTGCTGTGCCAAACACCATTCAGGAACATCGTTTAACAGTCCTAGAAGAATACGTTCACGATCTCTTTGAGGAGTGCCGAGAGGCCATCGAGGAATCCAAGAACTTCATCGCTCAAAGCAAAAAAGCAAAAGAGAAATCAAGGGAACTCGTGGCTGCGGCTCGTTGTCTCAGAACGCATTAAGTTCTATTCTTTCGAGTGAGTTGAAGCTCAGTTCCGCATTCCGTGATAAATCAGTGCGACCGAGTCGCCCTCGGAAACTCAACCGCAAGCGGCGTTAGTCGACCACAAGCTATTTAAGACACCACCGAGGCGGTCGTTAAATGCCAAATCCGGGCTTCGGCGTGGTAAAACCTATACATGACCGATAAGCTGACCGACGAGCAACTGGCGCAGTCCTTTGCTGAGGAACATCGGGACATACTGTCCTGGCGTATCCGACGACCGCTCCGCGGCGAGCCTCACTGCTGGTTTGTCAATGGTCGCTTGGACGAGTACGGAATTTTGACTCGCGACCTCGGGCGAAAATTCCTAGTGGCTGGTACCTTCCGGGCACCGCGATACTTCGGAACTGATTGTTCTGACGAGCGCGTCTATCAGATTTTAGACGGAGCAAAGAAGAAACTCAGTGTGGAATGAGCGGGTGGCTGGTCATGTCTCAAGCGGCGCACTGACGTACGCACAAGCTCCACACCAGCCACATTGCATTTTCTCACCGTCCACGCGCTCCCAATCTTGCGGTTGGAGTTCGGCTTGGCAATTTGGGCAGGTGATTGTAGAGTCCTGCGAATTGGTTCCGAGTTCATGTTCCCACGCGGTATATAGAAAAGGTATGCGGGACACTCGTGCGGCTTCGGGGAGAGGATGTGAACCTCCTAGCCTGATCCGAAACAAGCGCGAAGCTGAGGATTACGAAGGCGACATAAAGCGCGATTTAAACCGCGACAGGAAGCGCGAAAGCAAGCCGCTGAACCATTTCTTTCGGAACTGAGCAGCGTTGGCCCAAGAACCAAGACATCGGGAGATGCCCTCCCCTGCCTCCAAGAACCCACGATTGACCATGTCCGAAAACCGCTAGTTCTGCCCTGCTTTGAGTGCGAAAATTCAGATATGGATTTACCCAGCGCTGAGATTTGCTATCGCGCTTTGCAGAGTCGAGATTCCCGTTTCGACGGCTTGATATATGTCGGAGTCGTTTCGACAGGCATTTATTGTCGCCCCATTTGTCCAGCGCGCACACCCAAATTTGAGCATTGCGAGTTTTTCGGCTCAGCCGCAGCAGCACAGGATGCCGGCTTTCGTCCCTGCCTTCGTTGCCGTCCGGAACCGGCTCCTGACTTGGCGTCGTGGCGTGGAACCTCGAACACAGTTTCCCGCGCCTTGGCTCTCATCGCCGAAGGGGCCCTTGCTGGCGACGGAAGTAGTATTGAGAAACTGGCTGAGCGACTGGGCCTGGGTGAGCGTCAATTGCGACGCTTATTCCTACAACACCTCGGGGCGTCGCCAAGTTCGGTCGCGCAAACACGACGAGTGCTTTTCGCCAAGCAACTCATACATGAGACTCAGATGCCCATGACTGAAGTTGCGATGGCGGCTGGATTCGGTAGCTTGCGGCGATTCAACGAAACGTTTCTCAACTTGTTTCATCGTCCTCCGAGCGCTTTGCGCAGGAAAAATTCTAAGAAGTTGGAAGACAAGGACGTTCAGCTTCGACTTCGTTATCGTCCACCCTATGACTGGGATTGCATGCTTGCATTTCTCCAAGCGCGAGCCGTACCGGGCATTGAGACGGTAAATGGTGACCGCTACTTTCGAACAGTGGAGGTAGATGGAGTATTGGGTAGCATAGAGGTAAATCATCTAGTCCATCAGCAGAGCCTTGGCGTGAAGATCCGCTTCCCCGACGTCCGGCTTTTACCGGCCATCGTTGCTCGCGTGCGGTGCCTGTTTGATCTTGGGGCTGACATCGAGACGATCGACCGCCATCTATCTGCTGATCCTGTGCTTGCTCCTTTGGTGGCACGGCGCCCAGGTTTGCGTGCTCCAGGCGGATGGGATGGTTTCGAGATAGCGGTACGGGCAGTGCTGGGGCAACAGATCAGTGTGGTCGCGGCACGAGGATTAGCCGGCCGGCTGGTCGCCCTACACAGTCGTTCCGTGCCGAAGTCACTTCGAATGCACCCGGATTTGTCCCATGTATTCCCGACAGCGAAGCGGCTGGCCTCGGCTTCCTCCATTGGGTTACGGATACCAAGGGCTCGTTTGCGTACTCTGAAGGCGGTAGCGGAGGCCGCAGTCGCAGATCCGAATCTCTTCCTACCACTCGGCAGCATCGAGCAAACCGTTGTGGGTTTGCAAACGATCCGTGGAATTGGCGAATGGACCGCGCAATACATCGCCCTTCGTGCTATCCGGGACATGGACGCATTCCCATCGACAGATGTTGGTCTGCTTCGTGGCGTGGCGTCGATCAACGGCAACGTGAAATCGGCGGCGAACCTCTTGAGACGTGCCGAATCGTGGCGGCCATGGCGCGCCTATGCGGCACAACATCTTTGGGCTGCGGATGGAAGCGCAATGTGTAAGCCCACCACCCACGCCGCCTCGCTCGTTGGCTAGCGTCCGGACAATCACGGATCAGAAAGGGAAGATCATGAGCTTGGTTTGCAAAACAATGGACTCGCCGGTCGGAAAACTAAAACTCATCGCTAGCGACGACGGCCTCGTAGCAGTACTGTGGGAAAATGACAACCCCCGTCGCGTGCGGCTGAGTGAGTCGCTCGAGAATGAGTCCCATCCGATTCTTGTTGAGACGCAACGGCAATTGGGCGAATACTTTGGCGGCAAGCGAAATAGTTTCTCTGTACCTCTCGACATGCGAGGTACGCGCTTTCAGAAGAAAGTATGGGCGGCATTGCGTTCTATCCCATTTGGGGAAACAAGAAGCTATGGCCAGCTTGCTAGGCAATTGGGAAATCCGCGCGCGTCACGAGCAGTGGGCGGAGCAAATGGAAGAAATCCCTTGTCGATTATCGTGCCTTGTCATCGGGTAATTGGTTCAGACGGACAACTTTCGGGCTTTGCAGGCGGACTCAATGTAAAAGCGCATTTGCTCGAACTGGAGCAAAAGATCGGAGGTCAACGACTAATGCGGCCCGGTGATATAGAGGCATCGGGCCGGCACTGGAAGCATTAAGACTTCACGTTTTCCTCTCTCTGCCTGCGAACAATGCCCGCATGCGCCTGCGGTAAGAACGGGAAGGTAGAAAAAATCAATTCCTGCCACTGACCGCTTACTGTGCCAATTCCCAGCCTTCCTCCACCATCCTGCGGTTGGCCCAGTGTTGCAGCTTCGCCAGCGTCTCCGCTTCCATAGAGATGAATCTGATGCCTGCGCGGCCTTGGGCTTCGGCCCAGACAATGCGCGCCTTCGCCGTAACCTGCAGGTCCTCGCCCGGAAGTTCGAAGGAGGCCTCCAGCACCCCTTCCAATTGGGCAGTGTTCGTAACACCCTCTACACCCATTCCTCGCGAACTCAAGTTAACGGCCGTGACCGCGAACTCCTCACCTTGCATGTTCTTCAGCCTAGCCGGGAATTGCACCTTGGCTCGGAAGGATTTCTGCTGCTCCCAACTGATCGCGCCCAGACTCAGGTTTCTCTGGCGACCGCGAGGGTTGATCTGATACTCGCGCAACTTACGACTCAGCGTACGGCGCGAAATTCCGAGTTGCTCCGCAGCCAGGGCTCGATGGCCCTGAGTGCGCTCCAACGCCTTCAGAATCATCTGCTCTTCCATGGTTTCTAAGTCGTCGGGAATGGCGACCGTAATATTCGGTCGCTCGCCTCGCGTCGCCGATTCGTGGAAAATCTCGCCACGCACCTCCTCGGTACTGATTTCGTTCGCGGGAGAGTCCACGGCCAGCTTGGTGATGACATTGCGCAACTCCCGGATGTTGCCGGGCCATGCATGCGACTGCAGAAATCGGACCGCATCCTCCGATAGACGTTTGTCTTTTGCTTTGGCAGTCAGAAAATGCCGTGCCAGAACGGCAATGTCTTCAGGACGCTCTCGCAGTGGCGGAACACATAAATGAAACTGGCTGAGACGATGAAACAGATCGCGCCGGAAGCGGCCTTCCTTCACCGCGGCTGCAAGATCCTGATTCGTGGCCGCGACCACGCGCACATCGACATTCACCCGCTTGTGGCCACCTAGCCGGTAATACGAGCTGCCATCGAGCACCCTCAGAAGTTTTACCTGGATATGCAAAGGCAACTCGCCGATTTCATCGAGGAACAGTGTGCCTTTGTCGGCCAACTCGAACAACCCCGCTTTGGCGGTGTCGGCACCGCTGAAAGCGCCCTTTTCATAACCGAAAAGCTCGCTTTCTACCAGATGTTCCGGAAGGGCCGCACAGTTGATCTCCACAAACTGATTCTCGGCGCGAAAGGAGGACTCATGAATGGTGCGCGCGACCAACTCTTTACCGGTCCCGGTTTCGCCAATGATGAGGACCGTTTCGGTGTGGCTTGCCACCCGGTCGACGAGCCCCATGAATTTGTGCATGAACTTACTTGCAATGATGAAGGGGGTCCCGCTGACATTTCGTTCCACCACCATGGCGCGGGATGCCGAGCGCTGTCGCGGAAATTCTGCCCTTGCCTCTTGACTGTCAGGGGATAATTGCTGGCCATTTTTTTGGTCTAAGTCGATCGAGATCTGTAGTATGCCGTACGGTCCGGTTCGTTCATCGTGCAGCACACTCATGGAGACAAACCCATCGATGGTTTCTCCCGATCGAGTTTGATGCGGAAATTTGCCGCTGAGAGAACCTGTTTGCCGTACGGCATAAAGCGGCGTTTCATCCTGCTGAACTTGAAAGATTGTCAGCGACTGACCAATAAGTTCCTGAGATTCGTAGCCGTACATTCGCGCTGCAGCTGGGTTGCAGTATGTGATCCTACCCTGCAGATCGGCGATAACGACGCTAAGCGGAAACTGAGTGAGAACATTGGAGAGATCGGCTGGGGAACCGGTAGTGGTCGAAGGGTTGCCCGAGCGACACTCCTTCGTGTGAGTTTCATCTGCGCAGTGCAATTGTCCAGTCACCCTACATGCAGCAACTGGCATACGCTGCATGCCCCGATGCGCTCTCCACACTTGTACTTCATTCTCTGGCCGAATCGCAGTGACGTAACAGGAATTTACCCTGTTGCGAAAACGAAGGTAACCTACCCGACCGCTAACAAAGTCACTTGATTGCGGGCGAAGGGAACGTCGTCGGGATACCTAAGTAACCTTCGAAATCCGGGCTTTCGTTGTGCGTGAATACACGCGGAACTAAGATCGGGGACGGGCCATGTCGTTCAGGGCAAAACTGTTCATCGCCGTCAATGTTGCCGTCGGTGCGTGGGGGCTTGGACACGCCTTCCTGCACTGGCAGAGCTCCGACCTCATCCGATTCTTCAGTTACAGCGTGATTGCAGGCCTGTCTTCGTTGCTCAAAGTGCGGTTGCCGGGAATTGACGGAACGATCTCCGTCAATTTTCTCTTTGTGCTGCTCGGCATCCGGGAGCTTAGTTTGGCTGAAACCGTGGTGATCGCCTGCACAGCGGGATTGGTCCAGGCTTTGTGGCAAGCCCGCGAGTCACCGCAGCCTGTCAAGATCGCATTTAATACGGGCATTCTGGCCAACGCCGCCGCTCTTTCTTATTGGACCTACCAGCAGTTGGCCATGAAATTCGGCATCAATCATCCGATCACGTTGATGATTGCGGCCCTGGTCTACTTCGTCGCCAACACGCTTCCTATTTCGATCATCATCGGCCTGACGGAGAAGAAATCATTCCGGCGGGTCTGGTCGGATTGCTACTTCTGGTCGTTCCCGCTCTATCTGGGAGGCGCTTCTGTCGTCGGCCTGACCAGCTACATTAACCGACGAGTGGGTTGGCAGACCTCTCTGCTGGTGATGCCCATCATCTACTGGGTGTATCGCTCCTATCGGCTTTACCTGGACCGCCTTGAAGACGAAAAGAAGCGCGTTGAGATCGAGAAACAACATGTGGAGGAAGTCGCTTCCCTAAACCTCCGTACCATCGAAGCCTTGGCGCTCGCCATTGAGGCCAAAGACCACACGACGCATGACCATCTTCACCGCGTCCGTACCTATGCCATCGAAATCGGCCAAGAACTAGGGCTCTCCGAGCAGGAACTGGAGGCGCTGCGCGCCGCGGCGTTGCTGCATGACATTGGCAAGCTGGCAGTACCCGAGCACATCATCAACAAGCCGGGTCGTCTCACGCGAGAAGAATTTGAGAAGATGAAAATCCACCCGGTCGTTGGCGCCGAGATTCTGGAACGCGTCGCCTTTCCCTACCCGGTCGTCCCGATTGTGCGCTCGCATCATGAGAGATGGGACGGCTCGGGCTATCCGGACGGTCTTAAGGCAGAAGAAATTCCGATTGGGGCGCGTATTCTTTCTGTCGTCGATACGCTCGATGCCCTGTCCACCGACCGCCAGTACCGAAAGGCCCTGCCTCCTTGCGAGGCCATGGCGAAAGTTGAGGCTGCAGCAGGAAAGGCGTTTGATCCCGCGATTGTGAAAGTCCTCAAGCGCCGGTTTGCCGACCTGGAAGAAAGGGTACAGGTAAAGGCCGAAGCCGACAGCCGGCCGAAGCTTTCGAGCAATGTCCAAGTAAAACTGGGGCACGGGCCGGCTGCAGGATTCGAAAAAAATGGCCCGGCCAACGACTCCAGCGAGCTGGATTTTCTTTCCTCAATTGCTTCAGCACGGCAAGAGGCGCAAACCCTATTTGAGCTGAGCCAGGATCTGGGTAATTCGTTGAGCTTGACCGAAACGCTCTCCGTCCTGTCGATCCGGCTGCGCAAGTTGATCCGATACGATGCGATTGCCATATATCTCTCTAAAAACGGGCGCCTGATTCCCGAACTGGTCAGTGGGGAAGACTTTCGTGCGCTCTCATCTTTGAATATCCCCATCGGCAAGGGCCTGTGCGGATGGGTGGCGGAGACCAGAAAGCCCATCATCAACGGCAACCCGCAAGTGGAGCCGGGCTATGTAAGCACCAATCCTCAGAATCCAGTGCTCCGCTCCGCGATCGCTGTGCCCCTCGAGGGTCTGAACAGCCTTGTCGCCGTGCTCGCCATGTATCGCATGGAGCGCGATGCATTCAACTCGGAGGACTTGCGCATTCTGCTGGCCGTCAGTGCGAAACTGGGCCTGGCGCTTGAGAATGCGTTGAAATATCAACAAGCCGAGAGTTCGGCAACCACTGACTTTCTCACCGGCTTGCCCAATGCTCGGTCGCTGTTCGTGCATCTGAGCCATGAGCTTGCGCGTTGCGAGCGAAACAGGAGTTCAGCAGCAGTCATCGTCTGTGACCTCGACGGATTCAAACAGATAAATGATCGCTGTGGGCATCTGGAGGGCGACAGAGTGCTGCGCACCCTGGGACAAAAGTTGAGGACTGCCTGCCGCGGCTACGACTATGTGGCCCGCATGGGTGGCGACGAATTTGTCCTGGTGATTCCTGGTCTCGACCCTGAAACGGCTGAACAGAAAGCCAACTGGCTCGATCAGCTGACTTCCGAGGTCGGACGCGAGGTCTGTCACGATGACATCCTGGGCGTGAGCGTGGGCGTAGCGTTCTGTCCACAGGATGGCGATGATCCAGAGCGCCTGATCGCGGAAGCCGACCGGCGCATGTACTCCGCGAAGAACCGGCGCAAAACTGCCAGAGCGGCGGCGGAGGCCTCCACTCTCGTTCAGTACGAAGCTGCGGGCGGATAGGACTCCAAGACATGCTCGCGAAGATAACTCGGCACCTAACTACCATAGTGGTCACGCTGCTGCTGGGCGCATTCTTCTCTGCCGCCATGCTGCGTTCTGCGCCCGGAGCGAACGTGGATGAGCAACAGCTCGACCCGCGGCTCAACGCCAGGAGCATACAGGCCCTGCGTCAATCACGGGTGCAGGAGCAGAATCTGATTGGCTTCTACTTCCATTACCTGAATCAAGCTTTGCATGGCGACTTGGGGACATCGCATACCCTCGGACAACCCGTCAGCAGCTTGATTCGTGATCGCGCGCCCGTCACCGCGCGCATTGTCGTGCTTGGGCTTGGGCTCGGGTGGACACTTGCGGTTGGGTTGTCCTTCACGGCGGCGCTGATGCGAACCACCACCTGCGACGTAACAACCATGGTCACCAGTGGATTGTTCCTGTGCTTCCCTGCGGCGGGCCTGGCACTGCTTTCTGTACTCCTGAACACACCTGGCTATCTGGCCATTGGGCTGATCGTTTTCCCAAAGGTGTTCCGCTATTTGCGCAATCTGATGTCGAAGGCGTTCTCGCTGCCGCATATTCAGACCGCGCGCGCCAAGGGTCTCAGCGAGCTCCGGATCCTCGTCTTTCACGTGTTGCCGGTGATCGCTCCAGAGATTCTGGCGCTTGCCGGCGTCTCCGTCAGCATCGCAGTGGGTGCATCGATTCCGATTGAAACTCTGTGTGGCCTGGCAGGAGTCGGACAGCTGGCATGGCAAGCTGCGCTCGGACGGGATTTGCCTCTGCTGGTAAACATCACGGTGCTGGTGACGATCGTGACATTGGCAGCCAACCTTAGCGCAGATGTCGCGAGTCATCTTTTGAAGGCGGAGGCGGCCTAACGTGCTTCAGCGGATTGCTTGCGGGATTCTTCTGGTCGTCGGGCTGATGGCAGCGTTTGCCGGTCAGATCGCTCCGGCCCCCTACGCAAGGCAGTTTCGCGAAGCGCCGAACGCGCTGCCGTCCCGACAGCACTGGCTCGGAACCGACGAAGTTGGCCGCGACCGCTTTTCGCGCGTGCTCTACGGGACTCGCGTCTCCCTGCTACTTGCCCCTGCCGCGGCTTTCGTCTCGACGTTTCTGGCGGCCGTGATAGGGGGGCTCGCGGGATATTTGGGTGGCCTATGGGCGCGCATCGCGATGAGTTGCGTCGATCTGTTCCTTTCGCTGCCGTGGTTGTTTCTGTTGATCATGGTCCGCGGACTACTGCCGCTCGATGTGTCGCCTACGGTTTCGGCTCTAGTGACATTTCTTCTCTTGGGGCTGCTGGGCTGGGCATCCTCTGCGCGCATTCTTTGCGCCAGCACCGCTAATCTGCGCGAGTCCGGGTTTCTACTACAGGCACGTGCCACCGGTTTGAGCGGATTACGTTTGTTTGTCGTACACGTGTTACCCAATCTCAGGCCGATCCTGCTCGCGCAGTTCTGGATTTCGATTCCGGTTTTTGTTCTCGCCGAAGCCAATCTCGGAATCCTTGGCCTCGGAGTTGCCGAGCCGATGCCCTCCTGGGGCGGCCTGTTGCGGGAACTCGAAGGGATGCTCTCGTTGGGGGAAACCCCGTGGAAGTTGGTTCCGTTAGTCTTGCTGGTCGTGGTCGTGAGTTGCTTTGAGCTTGCTACTAGTAAACAGGAGTATGCCGTATGACACGCCACCTCGCGTCTCGTGCACTCAGTGCCGTTTTCGCCTTTTGCTTCCTCGCAGTGGTGATTTCGGCCGAAACCACATTACGTTTCTCTGTGCGCACGGAACCAAAGAATTTCAACCCGCTGCTGGTCTCTAATGACGCGGAAGAAACGGTCCGCTACCTGACTGGCGGCGTGCTCGTTCGGGTGAATCGCCAAACTCAGCAACTGGAGCCGGAACTGGCGGAATCGTGGAAGGTGTCGAAGGACGCCCGCCAAATTACTTTCACGCTGCGACGCGGCATCGTGTTCTCAGACGGCACACCCTTTTCTGCCGAGGATGTTGCCTACACCGTGAAGCAGTTGATGGATCCGTCGTTGCACTCCGCAACCGGCGATGCCTTCCGCACCGGAGCCGGCGCAGTCGAAACCAAGATTCTTGCTCCCGACCACATCGTGATTACCTTTCCCGCGCCTGTCGCCTCGCTAGACCGGGCTTTCGATCAAGTGGCTATCTTGTCTTCCAAATCGTCAAGGAAGGAGGGTGCGGTGCTCGGCCCCTTCATGGTTGCGGAATACAAGCCGGGCACCAGCGTACTTCTGACCCGCAATCCTAATTACTGGAAAATGGATTCGCAGGGACGCCGCTTGCCATATCTCGACTCCGTGCGGCTTGATGTGCAATCCAACCGGGATATTGAATTGCTTCACTTCCGGCGCGGTGAATTGGACCTGATCAACTCCCTCGATAGCGAGTACTTCGATCGCTTGGCCTCTGCGTCGCCAAATCTGGTGCACGATGCCGGCCCATCGCTCGACTCCGAGCAGATGTGGTTCAACGAGGTTGCGAATGCACCCATTCCCGAATACAAGCGGAATTGGTTTCGTTCAACGAACTTCCGCATCGCCATAGCCCACGCGATCAACTATCAGGACCTTTGCCGGGTGGTCTTCAACGGACACGCACAGCCTGCGGCTGGGCCGGTTTCTCCTGCCAATAAGTTTTGGTTCAATGCCAGGCTGAAGCCGTATGCATACGATCCTGAAGGTGCCCTGAAGCAACTGGCGCTCGATGGCTTCCACATGCAGGACGGTGTGCTACATGACCGCAGTGGCAATAAAGTCGAATTTTCGATCATTACGAATGCCGGCAACAAATATCGCGAACGCATGGCCGTGCTCATCCAGCAGGACTTGCAGAAGATCGGGATCCAGGTCAGCGTTGCCACTCTGGATTTTCCGTCTCTCATCGAACACATCGCTCAAAACTTCAATTACGATGCCGCTATTCTCGGCCTCACCAACGTGGACCTGGATCCGAATGGCGAGATGAACGTATGGCTGAGTTCATCCGAAAACCATCAATGGAATCCGTCCCAAAAATCGCCCGCTACTGCCTGGGAAGCTGAAATCGATCGTCTGATGCGGATCCAGGCATCGGCGACCGACCTCCGTAAGCGCAAACAGAGTTTCGATCGGGTCCAGGAAATTGTGATGGAGCAAGCCCCATTTATTTACCTCGTGAACCGCAATGCGCTGTCGGCCGTTTCCACTTCGGTGAAAGGAGCGGCTCCGGTGGCATTGCGTCCTCAAACCTATTGGAATGCAGAACGCCTAGCGGTCGTCAGCGAGTCAGGAACGGCACGATGACGGATTCGCAACAGCCACTGCTCTCTGTCAACGTCTCCGTCAGGTACGGCGTCAAACAGCCCGTGCTGCGCAACCTCACTCTGGAGATTCGTCGTGGCGAGATTTTGGGACTCGTCGGCCAGAGCGGGTCGGGGAAAAGCACGTTGGCGCTTTCTGTCCTCGGGCTGCTTGCCCGGGAGGCGAAGATCGAAGGCAGCGTCACCTTTGACGGGAAAGAACTGCTCGGCATGAAAGAGCGCGAGATGCGCGCACTACGCGGACGTTCGCTGGGACTGGTGTTGCAAAGTCCTTTGTCGTCGCTGAATCCCGTCCTCAAAATCCGCACCCAGTTACGCGAAGCCTGGCGTGCGCACGCCGATGGTTCGCGCGAGGAATGCACCCGAGCTATACACGAAGCGCTCGCAAGCGTAAGCCTGCCCAGCGACGACGAGTTCCTTGCCAGGCGACCAACTCAGCTCAGCGTAGGGCAAGCTCAGCGCGTGCTGATCGCCATGGCTGTTATTCATCGCCCTCCGCTGATCCTCGCGGACGAAGCGACGAGCGCGCTCGACGCCATCACGCAGTCGGAAATCCTCTCACTGTTCGCGCAACTCAACCACGAGACGGGAGCGGCCATTCTATACATCTCGCACGACCTGCCCGCGGTTGCCGGAATCTGCCATCGCGTGGCGATTTTGCACGAAGGGACAATTGTCGAGCTTGGCACGCCAGAGCATATCTTCCGAGCGCCTCACCATCCGTACACGTGCCGACTGGTCTCGGCCATGCCTCGTAGCCTCACTGCTCCTACCGCAGAACGCGCCCGAGCTGCAGGCACCGGACACTGATCTCTTCAGTCTCTATCTAAAAAAACTTCCATTCATCGCGCAGCCGTCCGCTGCAAGTAATCGCCTCGAGCATGCCGAGGTAACTGTGCTTTGCCCCCTTTGGGCCAATTTGTCTCATGTCCCGCGCATTGGGACAAATAGTCCCATTGTGCTGCAAGCACTTGCCGGCAGATTCCCATGAGGAGTCAATAAGTTACGGGCCAAATCGTTTTGGCGCTTCCGGTGCAATTAGAAAAGCATGCTGACGCAAGGAAACGGTGTCCAACTCGGCCACGCTGGTGGTCGAGGAAAGGAAGGCACAATGTTTCACCAACTGTTGACTACCCGGAGCGACCACCGGAGCGAAACAGGGCTCTGGAAAAAATGGCCCGTCCTGCTGATGTTCATTCTGGTGACGTCGTTCTGCTTGGCCGATTCGTCGAAACTTGCCAAGGAACTAAGATCGCGGAACGACTCGAGCCGTGTCAACGTGATCATCCAATACCGGACTGCTCCGAGCAGCACAGACTTTACCAAAGTCTCGGCCACAGGCGGAGCCTTGCAACGCGACTTGCGCGGCACATTGCGTGGCGCGGCGTTCAGCATTCCCGCATCAGCTCTGGGCAGGTTGTCGGACGATCCGAATGTCGTCTACATTTCCCCGGACCGCCCTGTTCGGGCAACTGTCTATTCCAATAATCCTGACTTTTATGAACTCGCGACCTTCGCCCAGTCCGCATGGAACCAATACACCGGTGCTGGAATCGGCATCGCGGTGATAGACAGCGGCATCACTAACAACGGAGACTTTGGCAGCCGTATCGTTTACAGCCAGAGCTTCGTTCCCGGAAGCTCCATCACATCGGACCCTTACGGCCACGGTACCCACGTAGCGGGAATCCTTGCCGGAGGCGGCAATAACTCAAGCGCTGGAAGCTTCACCAAGACTTTCGTTGGTGTTGCGAATGGTGCCAATATCATCAACCTGCGCGTACTCGATCAGAACGGTTCCGGCACCGACAGCGCGGTGATCTCCGCCATCCAGCAGGCCATCAATCTCAAGAACACCTACAACATTCGGGTGATCAATCTCTCGTTGGGACGGCCGGTTTACGAGAGTTACACCCTAGACCCGCTTTGCCAGGCCGTGGAGTCCGCATGGAAGGCCGGGATAATCGTCGTCGTGGCGGCGGGCAATGACGGTCGCGACAACTCCCTGAACACCGCCGGCTACGGAACCATCACGGTTCCTGGAAACGATCCCTACGTGATCACGGTTGGCGCCATGAAGCCGGAGGGAACGCCGGACCGCTCGGATGACCTGATTGCCAGTTACAGCTCAAAAGGGCCAACTCTCCTCGACCACATAGTGAAGCCTGACATCGTGGCTCCAGGAAACTACGTGATCTCCACCCTCGCCTCGACGAGCGCCAAGCTGTACACGACGCAGAATGCAATTCCAACAAACTACTACAACTCAGCGGGCAGCTCTGCGTACTCGAATGCCTACTTCAAGCTGAGCGGAACCAGCATGGCAACGCCGGTGGTGAGTGGAACGGCGGCGCTGATGTTACAGAAAACATCATCGCTAACTCCGGACCAGGTAAAAGCGCGTTTGATGAAGACGGCGTACAAGAACTTCCCGAGCCACAGCACAGCGGTTGATCCTACAACCGGCCAGAGCTATACCAGCCAGTACGACATCTTTACGGTCGGGGCCGGATATCTCAGTATCCAGGACGCGATGCAAAGTAACGACCTGGCGCCAGCATCGGCCGGAAGTGCGGTGTCACCCACGGTGACATTAGATGCTAGTGGCAACGTGGTCCTCGTAAACGGCTCCTCTGTGATCTGGGGCGGTTCGGTCATTTGGGGCACATCTGTTGTTTGGGGCACCTCTGTGATCTGGGGGACTAATACAACCGGGCAATCAGTGATCTGGGGCGGTTCGGTTGTCTGGGGCACCAGTTCGATGCAGGGCTACAGCGTAATCTGGGGGACCAGCGTCGTCTGGGGAACTGTAAATGACGCGACTGAGGCCACTGCGATCGCCGTCTATGGGGAAGACTAGCCCATGAAAACACAACCTGGATTCTCATTCCATGCACAACAAGAACATAATGACGGGGCGCTCATGAGCAACTATGCAAAAAGAACCGGCATGCTGATTCTTCTCGGACTGATCGTCGTACTCGGGCTAGTGTCAGCCGCCGCGGCATCCGCGGTTTGGGGAGGGTAGTTTCGCTTCGCTGCGCCAGAGGGCAAGAGCTGTCTTGCCCTCCTCGCAGCGTCCGACGATGAGTTCAGAGAACTCCGCAGCTGGGTGGAGTACTAGGAGGTCATTCTCCGGCACCGGTATTTATGTGCTTGATTGCCGGAGGGATTGTCCTGAAGAGAATTTCGATCCCGCCAACAACGAACTAGGAGAAAAACGAGACTCATCCCTGGTCGGGTTTATGCGAAGTCAATTCGTGCGCAGATTCTTGTAGCTTGTGTCCAAGCGCCTGAATCGCTTCACGTGACACGCCGCTTACTGGAAAGTCCCGCCATCCGCCGGATCGGACCATGTCCAGACCCAGCCTATAGACGTTGTCTGGATTGAGGTTGATTCGAGGCGGCACGCGTTCACCATGGTTGGTAAAAGTAATCAGAACCAAAACACCATCAAACTCAAGAACAGCAAGAACCGACGGGTGGATCTCGAAAACTAGTGAACGATGCGAGGTTTGCGTCAACGTTTCCACAGGGAGTCCCCAGAAATACAAGCAGTACGGCTCTCTCGGAGTTGTGAGTTCAGGACATGGATATGGATAAGGTCGCCCGCCGACGTCGGCGGAGGCCGTAGATCATGCCTCCAACGGCGAGACCCGTGAGGCCCATCACGACGGTCGGTGGTTCCGGGATCGCAGCGGCAAAGACGGCCGAAGCGCCGATGGCTCCGCTGTGCGAGGGGTTTTGTGTGAAGGTAAAGTCAAAGTGGACGCGAAAGGTCCCCCGATCACGCCGCCGAACGTGCCCGGCGTCCACCCCCCCATGACACTGATGTTTAGGAAACCTGGGGTGTTCGTCACTACCGTGATCGCAATGCTTGCAAAAGTACCGAAGACGCTATTGCCGAAAGTAAGACTAGTGGGGTTGGTGATGTTGAAGGAAAACGAAGGGAAGGACTGCGTGGGCATACCCGCGAAGACCCCGGTATGCGAGGTCGTCGAGATGAAGTTCCCGATCGTGAAGGTCGTGGCCGTGTTGATATTGCCGGTGGGCGAACCATTGGCCGTCGCGGAGCCGATGTTGGCGAAGCCCTGGGAATCGATCGTGGTGGCGTGTACAGCGGTCGCCAGGGCCAGACAGATCGCCCCTACTGACAGGCTGAAGAGAATTACTGGACGCATCGCAACCATCCTTATAGTTTGGGGATGTCTAGTTGAGTGATGTATTCATGACTGAGTATTTGCAGATCGACAGTAATGTAAGCTGGCTTTATTCCAGAGTTCCACTGTTAACACCGACAGGTATGTGTCTGATTGAGCGACTTCGCCAGATCCAGCACTTCCGCTCGACAGCTCGCTCTTTTCCTTCCCTCTTATTTAGTCGGTAACGTTCGATTCACTCGTTGGTTCACCAACGGCGGCGGCGTACCACTACGCGTGCATGAGAACAACTGGCTCTGTGCTGCACCAGCCTTCAGAGCGTCAATTACGCCACTTTGTCGAGGCGGTTCTGCGAGTGCGATCGGCCCACTCTCCTTCACATGCCAACCGCTTGACATACGATCTGGACGCTACAAAAAAGCGGGCCGAGCGAGTCGGAGGAACACCCACCCAGCCCAAGCAAGGAATGGATAGCGCATACCTCAGTCGAGTTTCCGGGGTTGAGAAGTAAGACGCCTGCTACCTCCCGTGATTAGTGAGCGGTCTAAGTTGCAGCCGTTCGATCATTCTTGAGCTTGCGTCTCACCATCCCAGCGAGGCCGATCAGGCCAGTTCCAAGTAGCCCGAGCGTGCCAGGTTCCGGAATTACTTCGAAGCCGCCTGTACCTCCATTGAATCGCACCTGCGTTAGCTCATGAAACCCTGTTCCCGGTCCTAAGATGGAGCTGATCGTTACGCTTTCGATCCTCTCCCCATTAATGCCGAATACCGTCAAACGGTTTTGGCCCATTAAGCTGTTGCCGTACGTCGTGAGGTTACAAGCTGATCCCGGGCACGTAAAGGTCTTTCCATTGCTCATCAAAGCGGTAACCATCAGGATCCCGGTGCTCGATAGTGTTTGCGGATTGAACTCAACTGCACTAAAGGTGAACCCAGGCGCGGAGATCGTGAGGCTGCTGATAAATCCCGACTGCGCGAGGATCGCGCTCCCCGCTCCGGGGGCTCCCACCAGAACTGAGGTGGACGTGAAATTAATTGGTACGTGCGCGACATTATTCGTAAATTTATGGATGGTCATGCCCGTTTCGGCTGTGGCGGTGACTCCAACTACGTTCACTGGGTTGGCAACTAGGTTGCCTGGTGCCATAAAAGAGTCGGCGCGTGCTAATCCAACCAGGAGTAACATCGCCGAAGCGATACCTAGCATTCTGCTTCTCATGGTGCTTCTCCTTTTGGGAAACCGGTTGTCGGCCTTTTTCAGACCAGTTACTAACTCCCGATTTGTGCGTCACATTCGAGCTTGCGTCATCATTTCCCAGCGAAACCTATCATGCCGATTAGAACGCAGCCCAGGCATGCCGCGTCAACAGAATGACTGGCATCACACTACCCCGTGTCACACTGTTCCTATAAAACACAGGTCGCGCCCGCCGCCCTATAGGAAGATGAGATTGTTAACCCCCTTTCCAGTGGAAACAAACACCGGTATGCTTTTCTCATGTCATCTTGCCTCCTTAAGCTACTTCAATGACGGTTAGTGGTTCGCGCGAGTTGTTAGTCGGAGGTTCTGCGTGAACCGTCGATTCCACAGTTGCAGTTTCTAACAGCCCTGTGCTTGTCGTGAAAGCCGAGCGACCACCTCTGAGTACGGCCCTGCCGTTAGAAATGGTGTGCACGGCGCCATTGCAAAAAAGCCTGCGCATCAACCGGCTTACTCCTTCTCCGTACCAGGGCAAATCCCAGGCAGCAAAGAAGACCTGACCCCAGCAATGCCAGCGAAGACAGTTCAAGCACTGGTGTAATTCTGTCGCTAAGCTTGTCGATCTCCAGCACGCCTTCGACATGCGGTTGCGCTATCACTGGTTTTTCAGCGTTTTCATACGCCTCTTCTTCATAAGCCGCCTCTCCCTCATGCATAAACCTTTCCTTAGCCTCTGCGAGATGGGAACGAAACGTCTGATTCTCGGTTTGGTTATTCTTGGCGCTCAGCTTGATCGCTTCCTCGAACATGGTGATCGCAGGCCCGTATGCTCCTTTTCGGTAATACACTGATCCCAGGGTATCGGCGACATGCGGCGAATCCGGCATGCCGCGCCTCGCCGACTGCGCCAATGCGAGGGCCAGGTCGAGGTTACCGTTGGTTTCAACCAACAGGTACGCCAGTTGGTTGGCTACCGTCGGATCGTCCGGCTTTAGTTCGTGAGCCTTCTCATAGCAAGACCTTGCCTTTTCGAGATCGTGTTGTCGCTCGTACACTTCTCCGCTCGCGAGATAGAAAGCCGCTTCTTTCGGGTTTTCCCGTGCACCTCGCGACCAACTGGCCAGCGCCCGATCCAAATTGCCGCTCTCAGTCTGGACTTGACCCAGCTTTAGAATGGCATCGACGTTATTCTTGTTCAGTTTGGCTGCTTCCTCGAATTCGGTCTCGGCACTCGGCAAATCCCCCGTACTCGACTCGAGCGAGCCGAGTAGGTCGTACAGTGCGCTGTAGTACACTGCGTTGCCGTTCGGCGAGCGTGCAATTTCCACGTGAACGCGACCGATGGCTTTATCGGGCCGCTTTTGAGCGAGGTAGACGTTCGCTAATCCCTGGAGAGCATCGAGCGAGTTCGGATCGTGAGCTAGCGCCTGCTCGTACCAGTTCTCCGCAGCCGTCAGGTTCTGCTCGACAAAATTCAACCTGCCCATCTCGACATAACCGATGGAGGCTTCCGGCGTGACTTCGATCGTCTTGCGAGCATCGGCTTCAGCCGCAGCAAACCGCCCTTGCGACACCAAGGAGGCAGCCCGAAAGACGTAACCCTCGGCCGCGGCGGGCTCAAGACGAATCAATTCGCTGGCATACTGCTCGAGACCCTGCATGTCTCTTTTGCTCAGAGAAACTGTTGCCAATTCCCGATATGCATCAGTCATGGTCGGTTGAATGCGCACGGCCTGCTGCCATTCGCTTATGGCCTGGTCCTGTTCTCCCCGTTGGACCAGGGCGAGGCCCAGCTGATAATGGGCGCCGGCGAGATTAGGATTGTTCGCGGTTACCGGTTGTAGAGTTTGGATCGCCTCGTTTACCTTGCCTCTCCGCAGTTGAATCTCGCCGCGAAAGACAAGCGCCTCAGGGTCTTTCGCCTTGGACCTCAAGATCTCCTCATTGAGCTTGGCCGCATCATCCAGGCGATTCTTCAAAAGCAGCAGCTGAACATAATTCTTCGAAACCGCCGAATCGTTCGGATGGCTGTTGTGCAGAGATTCGAACTCGGCAAACGCCCGCTCGGTATCGCCTTCCGCCAGGTAGTAGTCTCCCAGCATGCGATAACCCGTCGAATTGTCGGCAAAATCCTGTTTCACCTGATTGAGAACTGCTTCCGCTTCCTTCTTTTTGCCTTCGGAAACGTAGAGCGTCGCCATGTTGGCACGTGCGTTCAGGTCTTTCGGATCGGAGGAGATCACGCTCTCGACCTCCTGCTCGGCCTCCGGATAACGACCGCGCAACTGATAAAATCCTGCCAGCGCCATGTGCGGATTCATCGCCGTAGCTTTGAGTTCGACTGCCTTCTGGTAATTCGCCTCGGCGGTATCGAACTGACCGACTTTGGTCTCGAGCAGAGCGAGGTACAGATAGGAATCGCCGCGGTTCGGTCCGAGGTCAATGGCTTTTTGAATTTGTTCGATCCCTTGCGAATATTTTTCCTGCGCATTCAGCAAGCTCGCGAAGGCCAGGTGAGTGTCGGGATCATTCGGCTGTTTCTGAAGCAAGAAATCGATATGCGCCTGGGCGGACGTCAAATCGTTGGGATTGTGGGTTGAGGCATAACCCGACGCCAGCATGATCGCGATATCCGCATGGGCCTTGTAATTATCCGGCTGCCACTCCAGTGTTCGCTGGGTCTCGAGATAGGCATGCTGGCCATCTCCCAACCGAAGATAGGTCTGGGCCAGCTGGTAGTGGGCCGCGGCAAACCTGTTGTCGATTTGAATCGCGTTCGCAAACTGTATGCCGGCCTGGCGATATTTACCCTCCGCAAAATACTTTTGCCCGCTCTTAAAATACCGCTGCTTTCGTACGATGGGATCACGGGAGCAACCAGCCAGCACCAGGGCGGAAAGGCCGACGATCAGCGCACCACGAATAACACAGTAAGATCTCATTGGCCGTCTCCAGGCGGATACTGCACGTTAACAACCTTGGCGTACCTGACTCTAGGGCATATCTAGCGAAAGGTGTTAGCAATTCGGCGTTTGACATCAAGGCAGGCCTGGCAGCGCGCACTTTTCCGCGCGATATCCGCCGCCGGCCCACAAGCCGATGAGCACTTCAACGAGGGCGCGATCAATCTCAGCTTCGAGTTTCGCTACGACACTTAATTCATTTTTCGAAACCCAAGCCGGACAGCTTAGATATATGACCGAATCCCGCTGCAAACAAAACTAGCACTATGAACAGCTGTCAATATGAACAGCTGCCGGTATTAACAGCTGTCAGTTTGAACAGGAGTCATGCAACAGTTGATCGGCTCTAAGCATCGCCACGTTAGTCGCACACGGGTTTACGAGTTACTTACGAAATACAAACTTTCCGGCGGTCGCTGTCGCGTTCGACACGAGAATTTGCCACACGCGCGGATGCTCTGCCCCGCACTGGACGCGACCAGGGTTCGCTAGCTTCGGTCGCAGAAGTAGTAAAGTTTGAGAATAGGGGCTAAGACAATGCCTGATTCCTGGTGCCGTCGTTGCGGCCGCTCTACCGGGGCCCTTTTTCCGCGGTCCGGCCATACCCAGGACCGGGGCATTTTTTTGTCCCAGCGTGCTCTTGTATTGGGGGATGGATTCAACCACACTGACATCAGCGTTAGTGTCGTGATACACCGGGCCAACCCCACCTCGCGGATTGTCGCTTCCGGCATCGCATTCACGCCCGAGCGGAAACTCAGTTTTCTCTGAGGCATTGCTGTGACGAAGGACGTTTCGCGGCCCGTAACGGTCGCTCGATTCTGTCCACTGGAGCAGCCTGCTCTGTTGTGTCCACCTACCTTCACGGTCTCCGATCCTGAATCTGTTTGATCAGAGGGACACGAAATGTTCTATCGAAGAACTTCGGGGACTCCCGGAGAGAGTTTTGAGCCCTATGGAGATTTCTCTACAGCCGACGATGCGAAGACCCGTTGCAGTGCTCACCCGTTTCCCCAGTCTGCGCTGTCAGTCTTGACAGTTGTGCTTCTCGGATGCTCCGGAGCAGAGTTGGAATCTGTACTCTGGACCGCACGCTTCACGCAGAAAGTCCGACTCTCCCCCACTCGGGCTGCCAGCAACCGTCACTGAGGTAGGTCAAGGAGGAAATATGAGGCGAGACTACATGCCTGACGCGATCGCGTATTTCATGGCGCGCAAATTCTCAAAGCGTGACTGCTACGAATACGATCCCCAGATCCAGAACTCCGTGCCGAGTACGAATCTGGATGTGGTAATCCGGAAGGTGCCCAAGGTTCGGACTCCTCGAGCTCGTCTTAAAGGGTTGACAGAGATTGAGCGGGGTCGCTTAGAAGCAGCACACACCAAAGTCCGGCCAACAAATGTCGCGCCTTATCTCTCGCCTAGACCAGATACACCGAATGCACTGCAGTATGCTTTTTATTTGCTAGGAGACATTCGGAACAAGACTGTACTGGATTTGGGTTGTGGGAGCGGGGAGAACATTGCGCCGCTCTTAGCACGGGGCGCGAATGTCATTGGCGCGGATGTATCCCCGGAATTGGTCCGGCTCGCTCGGAAGAGAGTCGAGATCAGCCACCTTTATCCACCTCCCCTTATCCTCTGCTCCGCCAATGATGTTCCGTTGGCCAACGACAGCATCGATATCATCCTGTGTGCATCACTGCTGCATCACTTGGATATTCCGCGCCCTATGGCAGAGATGTGGCGTGTACTCAAACACGGCGGGTTCGTCATCGTGAAGGAGCCTGTGCGATTTTCTAGAATCCTAGGTGGCCTTCGATCCCTGTTCCCGACACGAAAAGACGTTTCGGCGGACGAACATCCACTCACGCGCGCGGAGCTGGACTTGGTAAAATCCGGCTGGACCGTATCAGGAGAGCGAGCATTTCGGCTGCCTTGGATTCCTCTTTTTCGGCCTATCACGCCGGAGGCCTGGATACAGAAACTCCATGCGATCGATCGCATGGCGCTCATGCGGATCCCTTCGTTAGAGCATTTTTCTACTTGTCGTGTTTTCAAACTGCAGAAACCAGCGATCGCAGCGAAACCAATTCGTGCAACCGTGTTCACGGAAGCAGTTTCACTCCGGCCAGCACCGGAGTGTGCTTTCAAAGGTAGTACTGATCCGCGATGAAGTCCTAGCGCGACACCTGTCGCCCCGGAAATCAGGTTTTAAGTTGAAGATCGATCGTGATTGTGTCGAGAAGTGTGCACAGACCCAGTTTCACTCTGCTTGCACGCGAAGTTCGCAGCATCTGTTTGGGCAACAAAAAAATCAATTTCAGCCACTCTTTGCCGGACAAGCGGTCGGCATCAAGGAGGTTCACGACGACATCTGGCTGGTCAGTTTTATGGATTATGATTTGGGGTACTTCGATTTGAAGACTCGGGTGCTCGAACCGCTCGAAAATCCGTTCGATCCAAAAGTGTCACCCAGGTGACCGGTACGTTGCGTAACCCCATGTCTCCGGGCGGACCCAAACTGGACCCATGTTTCCGGAGTTATTTGACCCCTGGTTCCTCGCGATTTCTTCACCAAAGTATCAACGGGTTTCGACCCTGGCATGCTTAGTGGCCGGGAACTGCTGGTCCAAGTCCAGGTTAAGTTCGAGCACATTAACCCGTGCCTCTCCCAAAAAACCAAGCTGCCTTGCCTCAGTGTGCTTTGCAACTAGCGCACGCAACTGATCTGTGGAGATGTCCCGCTCCTTCGCAACCCGCGCCGACTGAAATTCGGCAGCGGCAGGCGTGATATGAGGATCAAAGCCAGACGCAGATGTGGTCACGAGGTCAATGGGTACTGGTGTACCAGGATTATCCGCTTGTGCAGTAGTAGCATCTGCCTTCACGCGATCAATTAGCTTCTGGCTCGTCGGACCAAAATTTGAACCTGCGGAATTAGACGCGTCGTAAGGAATGGTCGTCGCAGATGGCCTAGAGTGAAAATACGCTGCCCCTGAGAACCCCTGGCCAATTATCGATGATCCCACGATCGCGCCGTCCTTTACGAGCAGCTGCCCGTTCGCCTTGTGGGGAAAGATCACCTGAGCGAGTCCTGTCACGACTAACGGGTAAATAATTCCTAGCAGAATCGTGGTCGCAATCGTCATTAGGATTGAGATTCGAAGGTTTTTCATAATTTCCTCGCTTATGCCAGCCCGATTCGTGTGATTACCATGTCGATGAGCTTGATTCCGATGAACGGAATAATTACTCCGCCTACGCCATAGATCCAAAGATTGTTGCGGAGCAAGATCGCTGCACCTAGTGGTTTGTACTTGACGCCCCGTAGCGCCAACGGGATTAGCGCGATGATGATCAGGGCGTTGAAGATCACCGCCGACAGAATCGCCGATTCCGGCGTTTGCAAGCGCATGATGTTGAGTGCATTGAGTACCGGAAACGTGCCCGCGAACATTGCCGGAATAATGGCGAAGTATTTGGCCACATCATTGGCGATGGAGAACGTTGTCAGTGCGCCGCGAGTCATCAGGAGCTGCTTGCCGATTTCTACGACCTCGATTAATTTCGTGGGATTCGAGTCCAAGTCAACCATGTTCCCGGCTTCTTTGGCAGCTTGTGTGCCAGTGTTCATGGCCACGCCAACATCGGCCTGAGCGAGAGCCGGGGCATCGTTGGTCCCATCTCCCGTCATGGCAACCAGCTTCCCCTCCGCTTGCTCCTTTTTGATCAAGTCCATTTTGTCCTTCGGGGTAGCTTGCGCGAGAAAGTCATCCACGCCTGCTTCACGAGCAATTGCTGCGGCGGTTAGCGGATTGTCACCGGTGATCATGACGGTACGAATACCCATGGCCCGTAGATGATTGAAGCGCTCGCGCATGCCGCCCTTGACAATGTCCTTGAGCTCGATCACTCCCAGCGCACCACGGCTCTTTTCTGCCACGACCAGTGGCGTACCACCGGAACGTGAAATCTCGTCAACCACAGTTCTAACTTCATTCGGAAGGGAGCGACCATTCTGCGTGAGGTAGTTCACGACCGCGTCGGTCGCACCCTTACGAATCTCATAACCATTCAGATCAACTCCAGACATACGGGTCAGTGCGCTGAAGGGTACGAAGTGAGACTCATGTGAACTCAGTTCACGTCCTCGGAGCCCGTATTTTTCTTTCGCAAGCACCACGATCGAACGACCCTCGGGGGTTTCATCCGCAAGAGAGGAGAGTTGTGCCGCGTCTGCGAGTTCTTTCTCGTTTACTCCCGGTGCGGGAATCAAACGTGATGCCTGGCGGTTGCCAAGCGTGATCGTGCCCGTCTTATCCAACAGAAGGGTATTGACATCGCCGGCAGCTTCCACGGCGCGGCCCGACATTGCCAAAACGTTGTGTTGCACCAGTCGATCCATGCCCGCGATACCGATTGCTGAAAGCAGACCGCCAATCGTTGTAGGGATTAAGCAGACTAGCAGAGAAACCAGCACGAACACCGTTTGGGGAGAACCCGAGTAAATCGCGAATGGTTGCAGGGTGACGACCGCCAACAGGAAAATAATTGTTAATCCAGCCAACAGAATATTGAGGGCGATTTCGTTCGGGGTCTTCTGACGTTCTGCGCCTTCGACAAGAGCAATCATCCGATCAAGGAAGGTTTCTCCGGGATTCGACGTGATCTTGATCTTGACGTGATCGGATAGCACCCGCGTGCCGCCGGTGACGGCGGAGCGGTCGCCACCCGCTTCGCGAATCACCGGAGCAGATTCGCCAGTAATCGCCGACTCGTCAACTGACGCGACACCCTCAATAATTTCACCGTCCGATGGAATGAACTCCCCGGCTGAGACAAGCACCTGATCGCCCGCTCTTAGCTTTGAACTGGGAACCTTCTCTACCCGCCCATCACTTCCCAGCAGTCGATTAGCCACGGTTTCGGATCGGGCTCTGCGCAGAGTGTCAGCTTGGGCCTTGCCACGGCCCTCCGCCATGGCTTCGGCGAAATTCGCAAACAGGACCGTGAACCACAGCCAAAGTGTGATCTGGAGGTTGAACTTGAATGCGGCGCCGCCCTTGAACAGCAAGGCTGTGGTGATGACGCTCCCTATCTCCACGACGAACATGACAGGATTTCCCATCATCTTCCGCGGGTTCAGCTTAATCAACGAATCCAGCAGGGCGCGGCGAACGATCTTCCATTCCCAGATCGCCTTCTTGGATCGCTTCATCGGCGACTGCCCCAGGCGGACCATTCGTGGTGTCGGAGGAGTTTTGAGTTCTGGTGTGGTTGCCATGTCTTTGGGTCCTTTAAAAAGTTTTGCCCGATAGCATGAGTAAATGTTCAAGCACTGGCCCGAGGCTCAAAGCCGGGAAAAATGTCAGTGCACCCACGATCAAGATCACGCCGATCAAAAGGACGGTGAACAGTGGCGTGGTTACTGGGAAGGTGCCCAAAGATGGAGGGACATATTTCTTCTGGGCCAGATTTCCAGCCACCGCGAGCATTGGGATCATCATGAAAAACCGGCCAAACAGCATAGTCATTGCCCCCGCGGTGTTGTACCAAGGAGTGTTACCATTCAATCCCCCGAACGCAGAGCCGTTATTGCCCGCCTGCGACGAGAACGCGTACAGAATTTGGCTAAGCCCGTGCGGACCCGGATTCGAGATGCTGGAGGTTCCAAAACTGTAAACGGTGGAAATAGCTGCAAACCCTAGAATCACGAGCGGAAAAATCAGCACGAACAGCATTGACATCTTGACGTCATAGGCTTCGATTTTTTTCCCCAAGTATTCGGGCGTTCGACCTACCATGAGACCGGCAATAAATACGGCAAGTATTACGTCCACCAGCATGCCGTACATTCCTGAACCAACTCCGCCGAAAACGACCTCGCTCAACATGATGTTAGAGAGAGGAACTAAGCCTCCTATGGGGGTAAAAGAGTCGTGCCAGCTGTTGATGGCTCCGCAGCTTGAGTCCGTGGTGACCGTGGCCCAAAGAGCACTGTTGGCGATTCCGAAACGAACTTCTTTACCTTCCATGTTGCCGCCAGGCTGAAGAGCAGTTGCCCGTGGATCTGTATTCGTCAGGAGGCGATTGCCATGTCCTTCGGCCCAATAGGCAACGCTCACGCCAACAGAGAACAGAATTGCCATGGCCACCCAGACCGCCCAGCCATGCCGTTGTGACCCGGTCATCCGTCCCAGCGTGTAGGTCAAGCCGCTGCCGATCGCGAAAATCGAAATAAGTTCAATCAGGTTCGAAAGAGGGGTGGGATTCTCAAACGGATGCGAGCTGTTGGCGTTGAAGAAACCGCCTCCGTTTGTTCCGAACTCCTTGATGATCTCCTGCGACGCGACCGGCCCTTGGGCGATGGTTTGGGTGCTCACCGTGTCCATCACCGGCTTGCCCTGGGCGTCGACCATCGGTTTGCCGTCAGGCGCCGTCTTCTGAACCTGCATCGGCTCGACCAGCTTCACCGTGTCGTATGGCTTCAGGTTCTGGATTACGCCTTGTGAGACCAGCGCGAGCGCCCCGATGATGCACACGGGCAGAAGCACCCACAGATTGCACCGTACAAGATCCACCCAGAAGTTCCCGATAGTTTGCATTTGGCGGCGAGCAATGCCACGAATGAAAGCTATTGCGAGCACGATTCCCACCGCCGCAGACATGAAATTGTGATAAGCGAGTCCGGCCATCTGCGTGAGATAAGTCATCGTGGTCTCGCCGGAGTAGTTTTGCCAGTTTGTGTTCGTGGTAAATGAAGCCGCGGTGTTAAACGCCAGCGCAGTCGGATTTACTGCACCCAACTTTTGCGGATTGAGAGGCAGGAAGGCTTGTAGCCGCTCGAATCCATACAGCAGGAGCATTGACACGGCGCTGAATAGCAACATTGATACTGCATATTCCGTCCAGCGCATCTCGTGATTTTCATCAACACCCGTCACTCGATAGAGAAGCCGCTCAATCGGCCGCAATACAGGATCGAAAAACGTGCGCTCGCGATTGAACACTTTGGTCAGGAAGACCCCAATGGGTTTCGTGACCAAGAACACGAGCAGCAGAAAAAACAGAATTTGGAACCATCCATTCGCTGTCATATCAGAATTTCTCCGGGCGCAGGAGTGCATAGACCAGGTAAACAGTCGTCAAAGCACTCACCACGAGCATGATTAGGGATTCCAGGCTCATTTTTGCTCTCCTCACTTCACGCGATCGCAGAAGTGTACGTAGCCAATGGATAAGGCGAAAAATGCGATCGTGACTACTATCCAAAGAATGTCTTGCATATCCGTACTCCAAGAGCTGGTCTCAAAATAAAAATCCCGCTTCGATCACCCCACGGGGTTGATTCGGATTGGTGCCGGCTGTTCCAAAAGCGTTGCCCGGCGTGGTGCTGTTTGCGCGCACAAACGAGAGATCTCCGCGAACAAATAAGCGGTCATACTGATAGGTTGGCGTGAGCGTGATTGACCACGCCGAACTACCCGGACCATACAGCAGGTTCACTGAGTTTTGAGCGGTACTTCCGGTGCTGGCGATGTACTCCCCGCGGCCTGCCAACGAAAACCCGCGTCTAAACTTACGGCTTAAGAGTAAAGCGCCGCCGTTGGTCAATGCTCCATGCAGAACACCAACCGCTGAATTCGTCGGTACGCTTCCGTATTGGAAATAGGGCTGAAGTATCCACTTTCCTTTTGTGTAGGTATAGATCAGGGCGTACATGCTGCCGTTGTTTTGCACAGGTGTCGCAAGCGTCTGCCAGGGTGTTAGCCCCAGATTCCCCATGGCAGCGAACGCGACGCTATGCGGCCCATTCACGTACGTGAGCGAGCCGCTGAGCCATGAGTAGCGATTGGAGTAGTAGCCGTCGTTCCAGCTGATAGAGGCAGTGAACTTGCCCAGAGTTTGATTAAACTGGATTCCACGATTCACCGCATTTTCCTGATTCCACAGCAGACCGCGTTCGATGTTCATGTTCTCGAAATCGAATGTGTACTCGGCTCCCATCAAGGTGGGTAACGCCCCAACCAGAATGGACATGTTCTTTCCCGGCACGAGTTTTAGAAAACCAACTGGCACCGGGCCATAAAGATTGTTGAGGGCCTTCTCAGTGGGGAGAAACGGTGTCCCAAGCGCCAGAATGTTGTACGCGCCCGCTTGAAGGTAGAATTGCCACCAACCAGTGGTCTTCTGGACAAAAACTTGTCCGTTGCTGAGCGCTGCTTGCCAAACCTCGTCGCCGGGAACGTGATTACTCTGCCAGAGACCAATGCCGCTGACGATACCATTCAAGTCGAGCTTCATGCGCTCGCCGCCGATCTCGATTGGCGGAGCAGCCTCCAACGGTCCTGTAATCGCAGGAGTGCTGAGCGGAGCCGCTGACGGAGCAGACGCACCTTCTTGGCCCGGTGTTTGCGTAGACGGAGTGGTGTGATCCGTTTGATGAGTTGAATCTGCGGTCTGCGCAGACGCTCTAAGGGTTACTGAGACCAAGAGAGCCATCAATAACCAGCGCTGCTTGATCTTGTTTTTTTTGATGTTTCTGTCAGAGACCCGAAAAACGCTGATTGGCGATGGTGCATGTTCGAGGTGGAGGGTCTCCAATTGACTTGCGCCTGCTCTACTCTCCAGTTTCGACCTGTGATCGCTATTCTCATCACGGATGGTCTTCCGTCGCACTTTTGTCGAATCGATACGCACGGTCGCGGAGAAAGTCCTGTCCTTCCGAGCACCCGAACGCCGTACCTTCCGCATTCGCTTGTCATCGAGCATAAGCTCAACCAGAAACCAAATCAGGAATCCGACACCAAAGACACAAATGGTCAGAAAGAAAATCTGCCCCATACTCGGCAAGTGAAATGCTGTCGGCTCGTGCATATGCATACCCGCAAATGGGCGTTGTGATTGCATCCAAACCGGCGCCCAAGGCCCCTCCAGTTGGGTGATAGCCAAGGACTATTCAACAAGGGAAGGCATAAAGACCGAGTAAAAAGTTTCTAAAGAATTCCTAAACGAGCTGGCAGGCTTTATGAAATCTTTACGCCGAATGGTGGAGTCCCTGAGGGCCGGTGTGTCAGGTTTGTTGTCGAACTAAGGACGATAGTTTTCAATCGCCTGGTTCAAATCGGTACCCGACCCACGGTTCGGTGATGATATATCTTGCGACGCCCGCGTCTGCTTCCAGCTTCTTACGAAGATGTCCGATGAATACCCGCAAGTATTCCGGTTGCTCAATGCTGCTGGCTCCCCAGACAGCAGAAAGCAATGCACGATGTGTGATCACCTTGCCAGGGTGTCGTGCGAAATGCTGCAGCAAGTCAAATTCCTTCGGAGTCAACCGGACTTCCTGTCCTCTGACCGTGACCGTTCGAGCAGGAACATCGATACGAAAATCGCCAATTTCGATGATTTTCTCTCCGGTCGTGTCGGGCGTAGATGTCCGCCGCAGAGCGGCTCGAACCCTTGCCAGGAGTTCATTAATACTGAAAGGCTTGGTGATGTAGTCGTCGGCACCAGCATCAAGCGCTTCCACTTTGATGGTTTCTTCGCCCTTGACCGACAACACGATTATGGGAATCCGAGAGTCCGCCCGAACACGCCGGCACAATTCCAGACCATCCATCCTCGGCATGCGCAGATCGGTAATAATCACGTCCGGCTCCCAGCTCTTCATCTCCTGTAGTGCTTCCTCGCCATCTGCTGCCGTGCGAACGCCATAGCCTTGGCCGGAGAGGGTCGTTTTGAGGACACGAGTAATCTGCGGTTCATCATCGACGACGAGGATATTCCGCTTTACTTCTGAATTAGACATGTCCTCTCATTTCATCTCCTGGGTCACGATGTGTACGTCGACTGCAGGGGCATCGCGCAAGAACTTGTGTATCGCCGAAAGGTACAAATACTTGCGCCAGCCTTTTTGTGCGGATCTGCCAAAAACAACCTGAGTTATGTGTTTTTCTCGAACTACTTTCGCCACTTCCTCTGCCACGGTTTTGCCAGCGACACGGATGATCTTTGCCCCAAAGTTTTCCCCGAAGTGAACGTTTTGCGCGAGACTCCGCTGGTTCTCCGGATTGTCATCTACTCCGATATCGACATAGATTACGAACAACTCTCCATCAATCCTTTGTGCCATGCGAGCAGCGCGTGCGATCAGATACTGGGCTGCGGGGCTGGAACTGATACACACCGCGATGCGCTCTCGCAGCGCCAGATGTGTGCTGATTCCCTCTTTTTCGAGGTACGATTCGAGACTGCGGTCGACTGCTCGTGTCACCTGTTGCAAGGCAAGCTCACGAAGGGCGATGAGGTTGCCGGGTCGGAAAAAGTGACTGAGGGCCCTTTCTGCTCGGTCCACCGGGTAGATGTCGCCTCGCTGCATTCGGGTTTGTAGTGCTTCAGGCGTTAGGTCGGCGAGCACAACTTCATTCACTCGCTGTATCACCCAGTCTGGCACGGTTTCCCGGACCTGCACTCCCGTGATCTCGTGAATTGTGGGCAGCATACTCTCGATGTGCTGCACGTTCATGGTTGAGAGGACGTCAGTTCCAGCGTCCAGCAAATCCATGACATCTTCATAACGTTTGTTATGCTTGCTGCCCTCAACGTTCGTGTGAGCCAACTCATCGATTAGTGCAACTTTCGGTTTTCGGGCGATGACGGCGTCCACGTCCATTTCTTCGAACGACGCGCCTTTGTACAGGATTTTTCGTCGGGGCACTTCTTCAAGTTTTGAAGCCAACTCGGCGATGCCAGCTCGCCCGTGAGTTTCGACGATGCCGATCACCACGTCTTCACCGCGGCTGTGGCGCCGGATACCTTCGCTGAGCATGTTGAAGGTCTTGCCCACTCCGGGCGCATATCCGAGAAATAATTTGAAAATCGCCTGTTTTTTCTGAGGGACCGTTTCCTCCAGCCACTGCTCGGGTGTCTTCGGCATTTTATGTATTATCCTCAGTCGCTACTGAGAAATCGAATAAACTGGGGTTCAACTCGTGAAAAGCATCACTGACAACACGATCTTTCGTTTTCTTGCAACTCCCGTGATCGTATCCGGCATTGTCTTTGTTTACTTTCGCTGGATCCATGTCAATCCTACAACCGTTGGGTTCACGTTCTTGTTGGCCGTGCTGCTGGTTTCCGCTGCATGGGGCCTTCGTTATGCAATATCGACATCAATATTTGCGACCGTAGCCTACAACTACTTCTTTCTACCACCACTTTTCAAGTTCACCATTGCTGATCCACAAAACTGGGTAGCCCTGCTTGCGTTTCTTGTGACAGCAGTTGTCGCGAGTCAACTTTCTGAACGGGCGCGCCGCAGTGCCGCACACGCCGATCAGCGGCGACGCGAAGTCGAACGATTATATGGCTTTAGTCAGCAGCTTTGGCTGAGTGAGAATGTCTTCGAACTGCTGAATCTGATACCCAAGCATATCGTGGACTCGTTTGGCGTGAGCGGGGCTGCGCTTTTCCTCGAAAGTCGACAGGAGGTCTATTACTTCGACGAAGGCAGCCGCTCGCTCTTTTCGATGGATCAACTGAATGCGATTAGTGATCGAGGAGAACCCGTGCTGGAACGCGAGAAAAGAGTCTGCTACATGCCCCTGAGGATGGGAATGCGCTCCGTCGGAGCTTTTGGATTGTCTGGTTGCGATCTTTCTCGTGAAAGCCTTGAAGCCATTGGCAGTTTGGTCGCAATTTCAATCGAACGTGCGAACACTGTCGACAAACTGGCCCGGAGCGAAGCTGCGCGCGAGAGTGACCGGCTCCGTTCAATGCTATTGGACTCAGTTACCCACGAATTCCGTACCCCATTGACTGCGATCAAAGCGTCCGCCGAGACTTTGCTCTCTGACATGGAACTTGATAAGCCGCAGCAGAAAGACTTGCTCATCGTGATCAACCAGGAGAGCGACCGGCTCAACCGGCTGATCGGTGAAGCTGCTGAAGTTTCGCAGCTCGATTCGCAACAACTTCAACCTGACATCGAGACCCATCAAATTCGAGAAGCGATTGATGCGGCAATTGAAACATGCCGGCAAACCATCGCAAACCATCCACTTGAAGTCACGATCCCTCAGGACCTGCCGACAGTTCGCATAGATGTTGCGCGCATAACAGAGGTGATCACGCAATTGCTTGAGAATGCCGCAAAGTACTCTCCCTCTGGTACACCCATTCACATCACCGCCGAGTCCAGAAATTCCGAACTAGTGACGAGCGTCGCCGATCATGGCCCTGGAATCGATGAGGTGGAACAACAGATGATTTTTGAAAAGTTCTATCGTGGACGGGATCAGCGTATGATCATTCAGGGCACGGGCATGGGCCTGGCAATCGCAAGGTCAATTGTCGAGTTGCACGGAGGCAAGATAGCTGTGACTAGCCAGTTGGGGCGTGGATCGGTTTTCTATTTCTCTTTACCCGTCGCTTCAGCGTCAAATACGACGCAAAAGACCAGAACCGATAGCGAATCGTGAGCCGCTTGCAGATTTCCTGTCCGAAGCAACTCTCTATGAAAGTTCGGTTGCCACCTTGAAAACGTCAGTCAAAACTCATGGACGATAACTTGGTAGCCTGCGTTCCTTAATTTTCGCCCCAACTCCGTGGTAGCCAACGAGGAAATTCGCATTATTGAGTTGCTCCGAGGTCACACTCCACGCTAGATGGCTAGTCGCTGGAGGGGCCAAGCTCACCCTCCTTATCAGCATCATCAGCATCTTTTCTGCTTTGCCAGATTCTTCTTTCCGTTTCTCGCCATGTGGTGGTGGTTGGGATTATTCCTCTTTGCATCCACTTGCATCGGCTTGGATCGCGCGGTTACGTCACAACCCACGTCACAAAATCCTTTTCCCCTGATATTTCAGCTTATCGCCAGGCGGGTGGGTGCTTTTTGAGGAAGAAAAGCAATTCGGCGCGGGTGGTGGGCCGTGGTCGCAGATTGTCTTCGACGAGATGAAGGGAAATGCAGAGCCGCCCGGAATCGCGGACTCCCGGACGGCTGTAGCGCAGGACATTATTTGAGCGAGCTCTCCGTTGCCTGGTGCGGCCTTGCTCCAATCACAGACACTCCGTAACAGCGCCTGAAATCTGGCTTCGCTCCGCAGCGGAGCCAAAATCGGATCTACCGCAAGATATGGAATCCAGCCGGAACGCTCGGCATACGCTTTCTCCAGGCAAACCAACGCTTTTTCGTAATCCTCAAGGGCTATGTAAATGATGCCGAGCTCATAGGACGAAACATAGCGGTTCTTTGCTATTTCCGCCAGATTGCTGAGTACGCGAAGGGCACGATCGTGGTCGCCGGCAGCGGCATACGCGTGTCCGAGTGCCGATAGCATGACCGTACTTCCGGACAGCTCATAAGACCTCTCAAAAGCCTTAATGGCCTCTCGGGCGCTTCCAAGCTGTTCCAGAGCGAGGCCCATAAAATAATGTGCCTTGTGAAAGTTCGGCTCCATGTCGAGCAGTTTGCGTGATTCCTCTAGTTCTGTCTGAAAATTGCCGGACATATGGTAATGCCAGCTGAGGTGCGAGTTGATGACCAGATCAAGAGGATCCAGCTCAATGATACGAAGGCTATGCTCCAGTGATTCCTGGTTTCTGCCCATGGCAACGAGCAAGTGCGAGTACCAGTGGTGAGCATGAGAGTAATTGGAGTTCAGAGTAATCGCTCGTCGGAATTCGGCCTCAGCGCGGGCGTAGTCCCAGTCATAATGCAAATGGCAATAGCCGAGTGAGGTATGGGCCTCGGCGAGATTGGAATCTAATTGCAGTGCGCGGTTGGCAGCGGCTTTGCCCCGCTCGAGAGCAAGCTTGGGATCCATCACTCCTGCTTCCCACCCACCTAACGTGTTATAGCAATCGGCCAATCCGACGTGGGCGAGAGCGAATCCCGGGTCGAGTGCAACCGCCTGGCTGAACATTTCGATGGCCTTTTCGACGCAACCCATTGTCGGGCGCTTGGCCCAAAAATATCTCCCACGCAAATAGAGCCGAAACGCTTCCATGTCTGTCGGCCGGCGAGGTGCGCTACGCGCGCTCCTTGAGCGCAACTTCCATCCCATGCGATCCCGCAAAGCCGACGCAATTCTTGATGAGAGCAGCGGAAGTTCATGTGCGTGCGTTTGGTACTGAGCCCCCCAGAGCCGCAACCCCTCTGCTGCGCTGAGAAGCTCGGCTCTCGCGATGACGTTGTTACCGGCCGGCTGTACCTGCCCGCTCACAACCGCCTCTACCCCGAGTTCGCGGCCTGCCTCCTGGGGGTCACGACCCTTGAATCGGTAAACCGAATTCCGAGCAATAACCTTCTTGACCCCTCGACTCGCAGAAATGTCTTCAATTAAGGCTTCCGTCAAGCCTTCACACAAGCAATCCAAATCAGAGTTGTTACAGTTGGTCGTAAACGGCAGGATGGCAAGGGAAGTAAAACGTTGGCCGGCTCTTTCCGCATTCTCAGGAAAAATAAATCGGTAACCAACACGAGGGATAGTCTCGATATAACTCTTGCTTCTGCTGCCCGGAGGCTTTCCCAGCACAACGCGTAGCTTGCCCACTGCCGCATTTAAACCATTATCAAAATCAATGAAAACATCCGAAGGCCAGATCTGCGCCCTCAGGTGATCCCGTGTTAGCACCTCGCCACGATGCCGCAGGAACGCCACCAAAAGCCGGAAAGCCTGGTTTGGTAGCTTCACCGGCCAGCTATTTCTGCGAAGCTCGCCCGCACGAAGGTCTAACTCATAGCGATCAAACTTGATGATGGGCTGGGACTCGGGCATGGTCTCCTCACCAGCAGCTGTGGGTTATACC
>Ga0126381_100000750_pt1 | contig 35363 bp, 34 predicted proteins | sample PanSoiMetPlot_28_FD_96465 | JGI IMG/M metagenome (GOLD analysis project Ga0126381, IMG submission 96465) | Tropical forest soil microbial communities from Panama - MetaG Plot_28 | ecosystem: Environmental > Terrestrial > Soil > Tropical forest > Bulk soil | place: Panama | collected 2016-02-17 | reverse complement strand
CGCGCCAAAGCCCATATAGGCAAGCGCGACGCCCGCCCGGTCGAGCTGATCGATCGGAAAGCCCTGCACCATCACGATGCCGCGCCCATCCATGAGCTCCGAGCGGATGTCGGCGAGCACGTCCTTGAGCCTCGGCAGCGGAAAGGTCGTCCGATCGACCGCGGGCAAGGGCAGCGCAAGCTTGCGGAAGTGTTCGACCGCGGCAAGCAGCTCGTCGCGATCCCGCGCGGTGATGCGATAGGACCAGTCGGGCACCGGGCCAAGCGACGCTGGGCTCCAATCCGCAGGATCGACGACAGGCTGCATGGGCACGGCGGGAATGCGAGCTTTCAAATGATAAGTGCGAAAATCCGACACGAAATGACCTTTCGATTTTCAAGAACGATGGATAGCCGCCGGCCATCACGCGATTCTAGACGGTATAGGCAGAGTTGATCAAGGTGTCGTGGTGCTGGTGCTGTGCGGGCGAAAGCAAACTGTGAGCGTGAGGCGTCAACTGCTGTCGATGAATACCGGAACGTCAGCAATTCGCCAGCAATCATCAAGCTGATTATGGCGGCATCGTCTGCTTGGCGCAGCACCAGACATTTCGCCTTACGGCATCCCTTGAAGCACCTCGGGACTCGTCCGTAGTCCATTGACCGGACGCAACGCCAACACCGCGAGAAGCGAGCGGAAACCAAGGCGTTAGCGCGCGGGTATAACTTGCATCTTTCATTTGTCGGTTTTCATTTCGTCGCGGTCGTCTCACAGTTGAAGCCGCCTCGTTCCTCGCGACGCAATAACAACACGCAATCATCAAGTCATCAACACGCTCTCGACAAACTGTCGAGGCGAATCGGACCTACGGTGCAAACTGGACCTCGTCATTGACGCGCGTCACCGACGCGCATCACCGACGCGCAAAGGGTCGCTGACGCAAATAGGGGGGCTAGCATGCCTAAGCTGTTTTACTATACGGCAACATCCCTGTCGGTACTGGTGGCCGCCACGATGGCGGCGCACGCAGCCGACATGCCCATGAAGACGAAGGCGCCGCCGCTACCTCCCGCGCCTCTACCTTCGTCCTTCACCTGGACCGGCCTCTATATCGGCGCCAACATCGGCGGCGCATGGCCGCACGAGACCGTGACCGACAGCATGTTCCACATGAACTTCGGCAACGGTAACGGCAACGGCTCCTTCATCGGCGGCGGCGAGGCCGGCTTCAACTACCAGATCGGCAAATTCGTCGTCGGCGTCGAGGGAGATATCGACGGGGTGTCGGGCAACAACAAGATGGGCACCGCCGTCTTCATTCCGGCGCTCGGACAGACGTTCCGCATCGACTCCAACGACAGGTGGATCGCGACGGTGGCAGCCCGACTCGGTGTCACGGTGACCGACCGCCTGCTGGCCTACGGCAAGGCCGGCGGCGGCTGGGTCGGCGATAGCGGATTCATGGTCACGGACGTGACGACTGGCCTCACGACAACCACCCTCAAGAACAACAACGACACCGGCGGATGGGTGGTCGGAGCGGGCCTCGAATGGGCGTTCGCCAACAACCTAACCGCGAAGGTCGAGTATGACTATCTCGGGCTGCATGGCCAGACCGTCACCATTCCGGCCACGTCGGCGGTCCTCCCCGGAGACACCTTCAACACCGGCACGCGCAATGTGCAGATGCTGAAGGTCGGTCTCAACTATCTGTTCAACTGGGGCATGAAATACTAGCCGGCGTGGCTAGTCGGACCGCGATAGCGGCCCCGGTGGCGGCGTAGCCCCTTCGCGCCGCCACTTTCGTCCGCCGGCTCCGTAGACGAGCTTCACCGCATCGGCTTGCTGACGACCCTCGATGTCGCGCCGCTCGCCGTCTATTGCGATGCCTACGATCGTTCGCGCGCGGCCTCGGAGGTGTTCGCGCAGATGCGCTCGCGCGACGCGGTCACGCAAGGCCTCATGGTCAAATCGGCGGACGGGAATGCGTGCGCCAATCCTCTCGTGAGGATCGCGGCCGCCGCCGCTGACGAGATGATCGCTGTCGCCGGGCTGTTCGGCATGACGCCGGTCGCGCTCGCGGCTCGCCGCCGGCATCGGTTGGGCAATCAGGGCCATCGAAGTTCAGCGGCCTGCTCGCCGACGATGACTGACAGAAGCGATAAGCGATCTCTGGCAAAGGGCGATAAGGCCGCAGTTGGGGATTTCGGAACTGAAATCCCATCGCAGATTACGAGGTAATCTCGGCCGCCCGGTTTATCTGCGTCTGCTGCGCGCCCTGGCGAACGCCTCAAGATCACTTGCAAGCAACAACCATTCCAGGCCGAGCTCGGGCTCGCAGATTCCGACTTCCTCGGCTTTGGCGTGGCAAACAGCAGCGAGCGCGGGCAGCAGGTTACACCTTCCAATCGTATCCACGACGTGCCGAAGGTCGAGCATCGGTGGAGTGTCGGGCTCCAAAGGCGCGGGGTGGAGATTATTCGATGACGGTGCACCATTGCGTTTGTCGTTCTCAAGCAGGCACCGTTCTAGCCTCTCGACGAATTCATAGGTGTTCGCGAGGCGCCGCCATGTCTTAGCCATTCGCTCATTGTCAATGCGCAACGCTTCGTGGGCTGCTTCTGCTGCGTGCCGCTCAGCCTCAGCCGCCCGCGCCAAGTTATTTGCGATGTGATCACTGACATTTTGGAGCATTGTGGCCTTCTCTGTGCTACCGGCGCTAGGAGCCGCTGCCGGTAGTGCCGCACCCTAGGCGGCGATTCGCAAAAACGAAATGATTTTTGTGGGCACCGGGCATAGCCGCGGAGGTGATGGCACCGACCGCCTGGAAGCCCGCCAGGCGCATCGAACGCGTCGACGCTCATCGCCGTCTGGTGGCGGCGCCGCGCCCGATCTGAGCCGCGCGAGTGGCTCGAGAAAATACCTAGCAAACGGAGCCGAAAGTCAGCAATCGCGCCATCGCCAGGATGGGCACGATTGGTCTAGGTCGTCTAAAGATGATCCGCCACCGAGCGAGTCGAGAATGTCCGCAGTCGGCACGGCCCTCAAGACTTGTCTTTTTCGATCGCAATCAGGACCTTCTGACGATACCGTTCATGCAAATTCTGGCTGTCTATCAGACAATTCAGCAATGTCCTGGCTTGCTGGACGCCGTCACGCCCGTCGCGCTCCATCGCGGCAACGAGCACCGTTTGTCGCGCAATCAGTATAATGGCTTTGTCTATTTCGCGCTCGATGTCATCGAGCAGCGCCGCATGGGCGGTAAGTTTGTCTTCTTCTTCGACAAGCTGCTTCTGCATCTGCGCTCGTCGTGCCGAATCAAGTTCCGAGCTGAGCCGGTGGCGGAAGTGCCTGATGTTGTTGATTATACGAAACCTGTCCACATGACCTCGGAGAGGAAGTGCGCACTCAATTCGTAGGGCCAGAGCTGGTAGACGAGCTTGGCCATGCGTAGCAAAGGGTGAAGACCGTCAGCTCGTACCTTTCGGCATTGTTCATCGGCTAGGCGGGATCGCCGCGAGGCGGGAACGATCGGACGTTGACCCGTCACGCCCGACGCGGCGCGCGCCAGCGCGTCAAGGCCGCAGCGGGCGGGGCCAGTGCGGATCGTCGTGACGCGCACCAGTCGCCCGGCCCTCGCGCGCCTGGATGCGACGCCGGAAAGGTTTGACATTCGCCCCTGCAAAGCCTTGCAAAGCTATGCCAAAATTTTGGCGAGGGTTGACGTGCTAAGTCACTGATGTCATTTGGTTGTCATTGATCGTAGCGTAACGCGGGTCGCCGGTCCCGACGTTGCGCTGCGCTCCAGGCGGGCTACAAGCCGTAGCGCCTCGCGTCGCCGGGCGGGCTTGCGGGGCTTTCAAAGTCCGCTTAGCTATTGTGTTTACCGGGCCACCGCCCTGATTTCCCAAAAGAGGGTTTCCTGATGACGCAGGCCGCCGCGCGCCATGGCTTTGAGCTCCTCCGCGAGCAGGTGCTCGCCGAGATCAACTCGACCGCGCGCCACTATCGCCACGCCGCGACCGGCGCCGAATTGCTCTCCCTCGTCAACAGCGACGAGAACAAGGTGTTCGGCATCAGCTTCGCGACCCCGCCCTCGGATTCGACCGGCGTCGCCCACATTCTCGAGCATTCGGTGCTGTGCGGCTCGCGCAAATATCCGGTCAAGGAGCCCTTCGTCGAGCTGATGAAGAGCTCGCTCAGCACCTTCCTCAACGCCATGACCTATCCGGACAAGACCGTCTATCCGGTCGCGAGCCAGAACGTCCAGGACTTCTACAACTTGATCGAGGTCTACCTCGATGCCGTATTCTTTCCGCGGCTGACGCGGCACATATTCGAGCAGGAGGGCTGGCACTACGAGCTCGACGCGCCAGATGCGCCGCTTGCCTACAAGGGCGTGGTGTTCAACGAGATGAAGGGGAACTACTCCTCGCCCGACACGGTGCTGCGCGAGCTCTCGCAGGAATCGCTTTATCCCGACATCACCTATGGCCTCGATTCCGGCGGCGACCCCAAGCACATCCCGGATTTGACCTACGAGCAGCTCAAGGCCTTCCACCAGCGGCACTACCATCCCTCGAACGCCAAGCTGTTCTTCTATGGCGACGACGATCCGGACGAGCGGCTGCGCCGCGTCGGCGCCCACCTCGATGAGTTCAGCCGCATCGCGGTCGATGCCGGCGTTCCGCTGCAGCCGCGTTTCACCGCGCCCAAGCGCCTCGAGCGCACTTACGCGGCTGGCGAGGCCAACGGCGGCGAGCCCGCCCAGGAGACCATGCTGACGGTGAACTGGATGCTCGACGAGGCATCCGACGTCGAGGCGGCGCTCGCGATGACCATCCTGCACGAGATCCTGGTCGGCACGCCAGCCGCGCCGCTCTACAAGGCCTTGATCGATTCCGGGCTCGGCCACGCGCTCACCGGCGGTGGTCTGGAGACCGACTTGCGGCAGCCGATGTTCTCAATCGGCCTCAAGGGCATCGATGCCGCTGCCGCCGACAAGATCGAGCGCCTGATCGACGATACGCTGGGTAGCCTCGCCAAGGACGGCATCGATCCGCTTACCGTCGAGGCGGCGCTCAACACGGTGGAGTTTACGCTGCGCGAGAACAATACCGGCAGCTTCCCGCGCGGCATCGCCTTCATGCTACGCGCCTTGCGGCCCTGGTTGCACGGCCGCGATCCAATCGGTGAGCTCGCCTTCGAAGGGCCGCTGGCCGCCGTCAAGGCCAAGGCCGGCGCGCGCTTCTTCGAAGGACTGCTGCAGCGTCACCTGATCGACAATCGCCACCGCAGCCGCCTGCTGCTAGAGCCGGACCGCGAGCAGGCCGAGCGCGAGGCGCAAGCCGAGCGCGAGCGGCTCGACGCGGTGCGCGCGCGCCTGAGCCCAGAAAATCTCGCCGTCGTGGTCGAGGACACCGCCACGCTCAAGCGCCTGCAGCAACAGCCGGACCCGCCGGAGGCGCTCGCCACCATCCCGACACTCACGCTCGCGGACCTGCCGCGCCAGAACAAGCTCATCCCGTGCGAGGTGACGAGCGTCAGCGACGCGCGCGTGCTCTATCATGATCTCGCGACCAACGGCATCATTTACCTCGATCTCGCCTTCGACCTGCATACGCTGCCGGCGGAGCTGCTTCCCTATGTGAGCCTGTTCAGCCGGGCGCTGCTCGAGACCGGCGCGGGCAAGGATGACTTCGTGCGTCTCACGCAGCGAATCGGCAGCGCGACAGGCGGCATCTGGCCGCAGCACTGGACGTCGACCATCGCCGGCGGCACCGCCGCGACCGCATGGCTGTGCCTGCGTAGCAAGGCGCTGCCGGGACAGACGACCGAGCTGCTCGCAATCCTGCGCGACGTCCTGGCGCAAGCGCGGCTCGACGACCGCGCGCGCTTCCAGCAGCTCGTTCTGGAGGAGAAGGCTTCGCTCGAATCGCAGCTAGTGCCTTCGGGGTCGAGCTATGTCGACACGCGGCTGCGCGCGGGCCTCTACGAGTCGAGCTGGGCCGACGAGCATATGGGCGGGGTAAGCTATCTGTTCTTCCTGCGCAAGCTCGCCCGCGACGTCGAGACGGGCTGGGACGGGGTGCTCGCCGCGCTCGAGCGCATCCGTGCGACGCTCGTCAATCGCAGCGGCATGCTGTGCAATGTCACCACCGAGGCCGCCCATTGGGCGGCGCTGCGGCCGCGGCTCGCCGATTTCCTGAGCGTGCTGCCGCGCACGCTTGCGACGCCGGCGCCGTGGAGCATCGGGCAGACCCCGCGCGCCGAAGGCCTCGTCGTGCCGACGCAAGTGAACTTCGTGGCCAAGGGCGCCAACCTCTATGCGGCGGGCCTCAAGCCGAGCGGATCGCACCTGGTCACGCGCCGCTATCTCAACACCGTCTGGCTCTGGGACAGGGTCCGCGTGCAAGGCGGCGCCTATGGCGGCTTCTGCTCGTTCGACCGCTATTCGGGCGGCTTCAGCTTCGCCTCCTACCGCGACCCGAACCTGCTGGCGACGCTCGACATCTATGATCGCACCGCGGACTTCCTGCGCGGCGCAGATCTCGGGGAGACCGAGCTCACGCGCAACATCATCGGCACAATTGGCCAGCTCGACTTCTATCAGCTCCCCGACGCCAAGGGTTTTGCCTCGATGGTGCGCTACCTGATCGGCGAGACCGATGCGGCGCGCCAGCGGATGCGCGAGGAGATCCTGTCGACCACGGCCGCCGACGTTCGCAACTTCGCCGATGCCGTGGCCGAGGTCGCGGCGCACGGCCGCGTCGTCGTGCTCGGCTCCGAGCAGGCTATTGCGGCGGCCAACAAGGAGCGGCCGGGGTTGCTCGAGGTCAATCGCGTGGCTTGAGAAGCGCGTGCGCGGTCAGAGCCCGCGCACGACCAGCCGATTCAGCCGCGCCGCGAAGGCGGCCGGGTCGTCCGGCGCTTCGCCGTCGAGGATTTTGGCCTGATCGAATAGCAGCGCGGCGAGCTCGGCAACCTCGTCGTCGCGCGCTGCCGCTTTGGCGCGCCCGAGCCCCGTCACCAGGGGGTGACGCATGTTGAGCTCGAGGATCGGCTTGGCGCCGGCGCCGCGGTTGTGGCGCGCGAGCAGTCGCTCGAGCTCGCGGTCGGGGCCGTGGCCGGCGGCGATGAGGCATACGGGGCTGTCGGTCAGGCGCTGCGAGGCGCGCACATCCGCGACGCGCTCGCCGAGCGCGGCCTTGACCGCGGCGATGATTGCCGTGGCGTCGGTCGCATCCGGTTGGGCGTCGGGCTTCGCGGCCTGCTCCAGCAGCGGGATGAGGTTGAAGTCGACCTCGCCTTGGCTGAGCGACTTGAACGGCTTGCCCTCGAGGTCGAGCGTCATCGAGGTCCACAGCGCATCGATCGGATCGGTCAGCAGCAGCACCTCGACCCCGCGCGCTCGCGCAGCCTCGAGCGCGGGGCTGGATTTGAGACGCTCGGCGCTGTCGCCGGTCAAATAGTAGATTTCGGTCTGGTTCGGCTTGAGGTCGGCGACATATTGCTTGAGCGAGCGCACTTCCCCGGCCGTCGTGGTGAAGCGCGCCAACACCAGCAGCTGGTCGCGCCGCTCGCGATCCTCGTAGAGGCCTTCCTTGAGCACCTTGCCGAACGCGCTCCAGAGCTTGGCGTAGGTGTCCGCATCCTTGGCGGCGACGCTTTCGAGCTCGCTGATGACGCGGCCGGTCAAGGCCTTGCGGATCTGCGCGACCTGCGGGTTGTTCTGCAGCATCTCCCGCGAAATGTTGAGCGGCATGTCCTCGCTGTCGACGACGCCGCGCATGAAGCGCAGATAGGAAGGCAGGAGCTCCGCGTCGTCGGTGATGTAGACACGCCGCACATAGAGCTTCACGTGGCGCTTGCGCGTCGGATCGAGCAGATCAAACGGCTCGGTCGAGGGCGCGAACAGCAGCACCGCGTAGGATTGCCGCCCCTCCGCCTTGTAATGGAGCGTCAAAGCCGGCTCGTCGAGCCCGCCAGCGAGCGAACGGTAGGCCTGCTTGTAGTCCTCCGCGGTGAGCTCGGTTTTCGGGCGCTGCCAGAGTGCGCTCGCCGTATTGATCTGGCGCGCCCCTTCGGCGCCCACGAGCTCGATGGGAAACTGAATGTGGTCGGAATAGTTGCGCACGATGCGCTCGATCTCATAAGGCTCGAGATAGCGCTTGGCGTCGTCCTTGAGATGCAGCGTGATCTCGGTGCCGCGGGGCACGCGCTCGGCCTCCTCCGCGCTCGCCGGCGCGATCTCGAAGCCGGCGCCGCCGGCCGAGCGCCAAACCCAGGCCTCGGCGCCGCCGGCACGGCGGCTCGCCACCTCGATCCGGTCCGCCACCATGAAGGCGGAATAGAATCCGACGCCGAACTGGCCGATGAGGCCGGTGCCGTCCTTGGCCTCCGCGAGCCTGCTTATGAAGGCCCGCGTGCCGGAACGCGCGACGGTGCCGAGATCGTCGATCAGCTCCTGCCGGTCCATGCCAATGCCGGTATCGGCGACGGTCAGCGTACCCGCCCCCGGGTCCGGCTTGATGCGGATGGCCGGCGCGCCGCCGGCCGCTAGGAGCTCCGGCCTGGCGATCGCCTCGTAACGCAGCTTGTCGCAGGCATCCGAGGCATTGGAGATGAGCTCGCGCAGGAAAACCTCGGTCTCCGAGTAGACCGCGTGCACCATCAGGTGCAGGAGCTGGCTGACCTCGGCCTGGAACGGCAGGGTTTCGGCGGTGCCGGTTTCGGTCGTCATTGATGTGGTGCTTGCCTTTGTCGGGCTCGTCTCGGGCTTACCAGCGCGGTCGGGCGCCCGTCTAGGGGGTGCGCACCGGCTGCTGTTTCTGCCATTTCGTGCGTTCGACCACTGGATGCTGTTGTCCGCGCGAATCACCCCGAGCATGTTCCAGGGTGCGCGTGCGCTCAGAGAAACGTTGCTCGTCAGCACGGCCCGCCCGACGTCTCCTTTATCGTTCTTCAGCTCGCGGCTGTCTCCGGTTTGAGCGACGTTGAAGGTCTGCTTGCGCGAGTAGCGCGCCCGGAGCCAGAAGGGTCAATGCGAACGCTGAAGCAGTCAGGTTCATCATATTGAGCATGTGATCTCTTGTTGAGCAAAGGCTCAAGAAGGCCCGCCGCGGCGCCGCGAGGCCTCGGGCGCGAGCACAACTTCAAGCCAAGATGGCACTGCCTGTTGCTCGGCCTGTACCGGAACGGCTCGGCGGCACACCGCGGCTGTTCGCGGTAAGGTAGCAATGCGGGCAATATCAATTGCCGATAAAAAATACATCTTAGCCTAGCGTTTTCGCCCCATGCAGTCGACGCAACGCCAACCGCGCTCCGTGGAGATGCAGGCGTCCGTCCAATTGGCGGCGCCAAATTGCGCGTCCCCATAATGCCATAACCCAATAAAGGGAGCAGATTCGGCGCCCGTATCGCCTATACTGAGGCCAGCCAACAGAGGCGATCAGAACGACATGGCCAGTATCCCCATGACTGCCCACGGGCATGCATTGCTCGAGAGCGAGCTCAAGCAGCGGCTACAGGTCGAGCGGCCGCGCATCATCGAGCAGATATCCAATGCGCGCGCCGACGATACCGACCTCGCCGAGAACGCCGAGTATCACGCGGCGCAGGAGCAACAGGAAGCAAACGAGAACCGCATTGCCGAGCTCGAGGACATGCTGGCGCGCGCGGAGGTCATCGATATCTCCAAGCTGTCCGGAGACACGGTCAAGTTCGGGGCGACCGTGACCCTGCTCGACGAAGATGTGGGCGAGAAGCAGACGTGGAAGATCGTCGGAGAACCGGAGGCGGACGCGCACAAGGGGACCATCTCCATCACCTCGCCGTTGGCACGCGCGCTCATCGGCAGCGGCAAGGGCGCCAGCGTCGACGTCACGACACCCTCCGGCACCAGGACCTACAAGATCGCAAAGGTGGAGTGGCGCTGACGAGCACGGCGCAAGGCCGGGCCGCCGCCGGCTTGCGCTCCCAGGCCCGGCGCTTAACCCTCGCGCCCCGGAGATTGCTTGAGAGTCGATGGTATCTGTGGTCTCTCGTTCTTGCCGGGGGCCGGAACCCCCACCGCCCTCATTGAAATCCGTCATGGCGCTCCTCACATGAGCGACACAAGGTAACAGGCGATGGATCGAAATTTTCCCCGTGACTGGATGTGGTCGGAAGCCTGCGAGATGCTGGCGCGGGCGGAGCGGTTGCAGCGCGAGTTGTTTCGGCCCGGACGCCCGGCGGCGCAGCTGCCGTCCTGGGAGCCGCCGGCCGACATTCTGGAGACCGAGGATGCCGTCCTCGTCCTGGTGGCACTGCCCGGGGTTGCGGCCGACGACGTCATGGCTGCGATCGAGGACGGCGATCTCCTGATCGCCGGCACCCGCGTGCTGCCGCCAGAGCTCCTGACCGCCACCATTCATCGGCTCGAGCTGCCGCATGGCCGGTTCGAGCGCAGGCTTCGCCTGCCCGCGGGCCGCTACAGCAACGTGCAGCGGCGCAGTGTCGATGGCTGCCTTCTCATCACTTTGACCAAAGCTGGACCGAGCCGTGGCTGACGATGTGATCATCAAGGCGCGCGACGAGGGCATCCCGGGTGACGGCACTCGTTCCACCGAGAGTACCCCCGCGGGCGCGGCAACGAGCTTGCCGCCGCTGCCAGCGGATGCGCTCATCATCGTGCCGGTGCGCAATACCGTGCTGTTCCCCGGCATCGTTATGCCGGTGCGGATCGGCCGCACGGGCTCGATCATGGCGGCCCAGCAGGCGGTGCGCGAGCAGCGCCAGGTTGGTATCCTGCTGCAGCGCGAGGCCGAGCGGGACGATCCGACGCCGATCGACATGCACCGGATCGGCACCGCCGCCAGCATCGTGCGCTATGTCACCGCGCCTGACGGTGGCCATCACTTGATCTGCCAGGGCGACCAGCGCTTTCAGATCGCTGAGTTCCTGAGCGGCTGGCCGTTCTTCGTGGCGCAGGTGGTGCGCATCCCGGAGCCGGGGACGCGCACGCCCGAGATCGAGGCGCGCTTCCTCAACCTGCAGCGCCAGACGTTGGAGACGCTGGAGCTGTTGCCGCAGGCTCCGCCCGAGCTCGTTGCCGCGGTGCAGGGCGCGGCCTCGCCTGCCGCGCTCGCCGATCTCGCGATCGCTTACATGGACGTGACGCCCGCCGAGAAGCAGGAAATCCTCGAGACGATCGACGTCGCCGCGCGCATGGAAAAGGTCTCGCGAATGCTGGCGCAGCGCCTCGAGGTGCTGCGCCTCTCCGCCGAGATCGGCAAGCAGACCAAGGCGGCGCTCGACGAGCGCCAACGCGAGATGCTCCTGCGCGAGCAGATGGCGGCGATCCAACGGCAACTCGGCGAGGGCGAGGAAGGCAAGAGCGCGGAGATGGCCGAGCTCGATGCCGCCATCGCCAAGGCCGGCATGCCGAAGGAGGTCGAGGACGCCGCGCGCAAGGAGCTACGCCGGCTGCAGCGCATGCCGGAGGCCGCCGCCGAGTACGGCATGGTGCGCACCTATCTGGACTGGCTGATCGAGCTGCCCTGGAAGCTGCCCGAGGAGAGCCCGATCGACATCGCCGAGGCGCGGCACATCCTGGACGAGGATCACTTCGGCCTCGACAAGATCAAACGCCGCATCGTCGAGTATCTCGCGGTGCGCAAGCTCGCCCCGCAGGGCAAGGCACCGATCCTGTGCTTCGTCGGCCCGCCCGGCGTCGGCAAGACCTCGCTCGGCCAGTCGATCGCGCGCGCCATGAACCGCAAGTTCGTGCGCGTCTCGCTGGGCGGCGTACACGACGAGGCCGAGATCCGCGGCCACCGGCGCACCTATATCGGGGCGCTACCCGGCAACATCATCCAGGCGATCCGCAAGGCTGGCAGCCGCAACTGCGTGATGATGCTCGACGAGATCGATAAGCTTGGCGCGGGCATCCAGGGCGATCCGGGCGCTGCCCTACTCGAGGTGCTCGACCCGGAGCAGAACAACACCTTCCGCGACAACTACCTTGGCGTGCCGTTCGACCTGAGCCGCGTGGTTTTCATCACGACAGCCAACATGCTCGACACCGTCCCGGGGCCGCTGCGCGACCGCATGGAGATCATCAGCCTCGCCGGCTACACTGCGGACGAGAAGCTCGAGATCGCGCGCCGCTACCTGGTGCGCCGGCAGCTCGAGGCGAACGGCCTCAAGGTCGGCGAGGTCGAGATCGACGATGAAGCGCTGCGCACCATCATCGCGCACTACACCCGCGAGTCGGGCGTGCGCAATCTCGAGCGCGAGATCGGCAAGGCACTACGAAACGCCGCGGTGCGCATCGCCGAGGGTCGGAGCGGGCCGATTCGCATTACCGCGAATGATCTCGCCGCGATCCTCGGCTCGCCGCAGTTCGAGAACGAGGTCGCCATGCGCACGAGCGTGCCGGGCGTGGCGACGGGCCTCGCCTGGACGCCGGTTGGCGGCGACATCTTGTTCATCGAGGCCACCCGTACGCCCGGCGGCGGCCGGTTGATTCTCACTGGCCAGCTCGGCGACGTGATGAAGGAGAGCGCCCAGGCTGCGCTGTCGATCGTCAAGAACCAGGCGGCCAAGTTCGGCATCGACCCGGAACGCTTCGAGAGGAGCGACATCCATATTCACGTGCCCGCCGGCGCGACGCCCAAGGACGGGCCGAGCGCGGGAGTCGCCATGTTCATGGCGCTGGTCTCGCTCATGACCGAGCGCACCGTGCGCAGCGATACCGCCATGACGGGCGAGATCAGCCTGCGCGGCCTCGTACTGCCTGTCGGCGGCATCAAGGAGAAGACCGTCGCCGCGGCACGCGCCGGCCTCACCCGCGTGATGCTGCCGGCGCGCAATCGCAAGGATTTCGAGGACATTCCCGAGCAGGTGAAGCAGCAGCTCGAGTTCATCTGGCTGGAGCGCATCGAGGAGGCGGTTGCGGCGGCGCTCGATCCGGTGCCTGTCGCCGGTGCGGCCGCAGCGGCGGCGCAGCAGAGGTGATGCCGCGGCGCCACCGCGGCTCCCGTCCCTGCCTTCAATAGTGAAAATTCAACCCGATGCGCGCGACGTTCGATGTCAGGGCGTTGCTGGTATGCGTCGTCAGGTAGGTGGCGCTGGTGAGGTCGACGAACAGGTATTCCGCCTTGACCGACCAGTTCCGCGACAGGCCCATTTCCATGCCGAAGCCGGTGGTCCAGCCGACATGCAGGTTGCTCTCGCTCACGCCGTTGAAGTCGATGCGCCCCAGACCATAGGCGAGCCCTAGCGTGCCATAGAACAGCATGTTGTTGTAGGCATAGCCGCCGCGTCCGCGCGCCGTGCCGAACCAGGGATTGGAGAACTTGTAGCCGGCGAACACGTCGTTGGCATCGGAGAGCTGGATGTCGGTCTCGAAGCCGGCGACGAACTGGCCGAACTGCCAATTGTAGCCGCCTTGAAATCCGCCGAGGACGCCGCTCGGCTTGGCGCCGCTATTGGAGAGTGTGCTCCACTGAAAGCCGGCATTCACCCCCCCATAGAACCCCGCCCAGTTCCAGCACTCGCACGGCGGCGCCATATAAGGCGGCGGCCCGCAGCTCACGCCGCACGGCGGCGGCAGTGGAGGCGGTGCGCAAGGTTGCCCGCATACGGGCATCGACGGCGGTGGCGCGCAGGGCTGTCCGCAGGGCGGCGGCCGATACGGCAAACGATAGTCGGCCGCCCCCGCATCCGTCGCCGTCACCGCCACGACCGCCACCGCCCCGATCAGCCCGTTACGCATACTCAGTCCTCACACAACGCAACAAACAACAACATTTCGCGATGCCGTTATCGTGCCGGTGAGCTTAATGAGACGTTTGCTTAATCCTCAGGTCGATACCCTAGGGGGGCGGTAACCGCTTGCGCGTCGCCTTCTGATTGCGTTGGCGCATGTCCCCCGCATTCGCGGGTACAGGCTCTTGTCGGAAAACCGGCACATTTTTCCGGGACATGCGCCAATCAACACGCGCGCCTCACGCTCCGTGCGGCAATCTGTCCCTGAAGCGGTAGCCGATGCCGTAGAGCGTCTCGATCATGTCGAACGCGGCGTCGACGCGGCGGAACTTCTTGCGGATGCGCTTGATGTGGCAGTCGATGGTGCGGTCATCGACGCAAATCTTGTCGTCGTGGGCGATGTCCATCAACGCGTCGCGGCTCTTGACCACCCCCGGACGGCTGACCAGCGCCTGCACGATCTGGAATTCGGTGACCGTCAATATCACGGGCCGGCTTTTCCAAGTGCACAGATGGCGGTCCGGGTCGAGGCAGACGTGGCCGCACTCGATCGTGCGCGTCTGGGTCTCGCGTGGCGCCTCGCCGTCCCCGGTCAGGCGCCGGCGCAGCACCGCCCGCGCGCGCTCGACCAGGAGCCGCTGCGAGAAGGGCTTTCGCACCACATCGTCGGCGCCCATCTTGAAGCCGATCAGCTCCTCGGCCTCCGCTTCCTCCGCGGCGAGCAGGATCACCGGCATGTCCGAGCCCTTGCGCAGCCGGCGCAGAGCCTCCATTCCGTCGAGCCGCGGCATCTCGATGTCAAGGATCGCCAGATCAGGCGGGCTTCGCCTGATGGCGTCGAGCGCGGCCGGCCCGTCCGCATAGGTCATGGTCCGATAGCCTTCGCTCTCGAACGCGACCGCGGCCGCGTTCAAGAACTCATGATCGTCGTCGATGACTGCGATTGTCGGCATGACTTCCTCTGCACGCTGCAGGCGAGGTAACCCGAATCAAATTAACGATCGGTGTTTGCTCCGCGCATCCGCGTGCGGCCAGGTACCATGCGGCTGATGTTGGTATCATCAGATGTTCGCTCGACAAAGTAATGCCAAAGTTCGCCGCCCTCCTGACACAAGAAACGAATCAGGCCAGAATTGGACCTTGAATTGGACGTCAAGCTAAACGCGGCACGGAGGATTGAATGGCGCGCGCAGTTACCGACACCGACCTGAACGGCGCCGTGCTCGAGCGCCGCCCGCATTGGTCGCGCGGCACGAACGAACAACAAGCACACAGCGCACCGCGCGTCCTCGACGCGCATCGCCGCGAGGCGGCGATCGCGTTCTCGATCCTGTCATGGGAGAGCATGCGCAGCGCCGTCGCGCGGCCGAGGGCAGAGCGAGCCACGCCAGACGAGAGCGAGATTGCGAGCCCGCCGACGTAATAGGCGTCGATCCCGCTGCCTACGCACACGCGATCGCGCAGCAGCTGCGCGCAGCACGATATTTCCGTGATCGAATGCGGCACCTGATAAGGTGATGCCGGAGCGGCGCATACATCAATACCCGAAATACCATGCCGTAATATTTTCGCAACCGTCGAACAACAAATCGAGGCTTCATATCAACCTACCGCTCGTTTTGGCGCGACTCAACGCAACATGTGGGTACGCGGCAACGGCTCGCAATGGTGTCGCAGGTAACACCATGCGCTGGGAGAGAGAGTCGCAGATCAGCGGCGACACCCGAGCCGCACCTTGCAACAAGCCGGCGAGAACAGAGGCGGTGTCAGGAGACCCTTTCGATTCCAGCCCCGACCGCGGGGCCAAGGGCAAATCACATCGATACCGGAGAACAGCTATGAAATCAGCTATCGTCAAACGCTCGGTCGTCATCGCCGGTCACAAGACCAGTGTGAGCCTGGAAGATCCGTTCTGGAAGGCGCTCAAGGAGATCGCGGTGCGCCAACGCGTGCGATTGTGCGATCTCGTCGCCTCGGTCGACCTCCAGCGCCAGCATGCCAACCTGTCGTCGGCGATCCGCTTGTTCGTGCTGGATCAGCTGCGCGGACCGTTCGACACGACGGTGACGCCGGACATTGCGCGCGAGCCGGCGCCGATACAGTCGGCGAGTTCCGCGTAGACGCGAATTTGGGTGTGGTGAGTTCTTTATCGTCATGGCCGGGCTTGTTCCCGGCCACCCACGTCTTGGCCGCGGGGGCGAAGACATGGATGCCGGGCACAAAGCCGGGCATGACTCCGGGATAAAGATGGTACGTCAAGGCGTCGGCTTCGCCCGATCCGCGATCAGCATGGATTGCAGGACCTGCTCGGAAATGTCCTTCACGGCGGCGGGAGAGTGCGACAGGAAGAGCGTGTTGGTCTTGTCCGTCTCGCCGATGGATTTGATCGTGTCGAAATACTGGGTGACCAGCACTAGCTGCATCACCTCGGAGGCGGAAGCTCCGCTCACGACCTTCTGAAACTGCTCGATTGAACTCTGCAGCCCCTCGATGATGGCCTTGCGTTGATTGGCGATGCCCTGCCCTTGCAGCGCCTTGCTCTCCGCCTCCGCCTCGGCCTTCTTGACCACGAGGATCTTCTCGGCCTCGCCGCGGGCATTGGCGGCGACCTGCTCGCGCTGCGCCGCGTTAATGTCGTTCATGGCGGACTTCACCTTGGCATCGGGAACGATGTCGGTGACCAGCACATTGACGATCTCGTAGCCGAACTCGGCCATGTCGGCATCGAGCTCGCTCTTCACCGCGGCCGCGATCCCCGACTGGCTGGCGAAAACCTCGTCCAGCGTCATCCCGGGGACGTGACCTAGAATGACCTGCTCGACATAGGCTCTGATCTGCTCCACCGGATTGGACAGCTGGTAGAAGGCATCGAAGACCTTGTCGGGATGCACGCGGGTCTGCACCGAGATCGGGACAGTGACGAACACGTTGTCCTTGGTCTTGGTCTCCATCGTCAGCGCGATCTGGTTCACACGCAGGCTCATGCGGCCGGCGATCCGGTCAATCAGCGGCCATTTCCAGTTCAGCCCCGGCTTGGCGATGCGCAGAAAGCGACCGAACCGGGTTATCACCGCCGCCTGGGCGGTGCTGACGGTAAAGAAATTCGCCAGGATCACGATGAACACAAAAAAAGCGGCGAGCGCGAACGCACCCCGCTCGAACAGATCCCCCATGTTGCTCATCGCCTCTCAGCCAATCCCGAATGTCGCCGATCACCGCCCCGATAAACAAAGCGCGCGCGACCTGACCGGACGCACGCGCATTTTACATCTTTTCGTGACAGCCAACATCCGCACGTCAGCCGTCATCAATGCTTGCGTGAAATGCGCGCCCGCCCCCGGCGGCAGGCAGACACCATCGGTTTTATGCGCCGAATTGCTCCAAACGTTCCTCGATCTCCGCCTTGGTATATGTGGGATGCGCAGCTCTGATCTGGTCGGCCAGTCGGCTGCGCCGCGCGATGTGTGCCGCCAAGGCGCGCGCGCTCGCGGAGCGACTGTTCATCCACTCGGGCAGCTTTTGCTCCCTCGCCCTCGTGCCACTCGACGCCGCTCCGTTGATTTGCCCCGGTACGCCCGCCAAACGCACCGCGCTACCACCACTTAACCCTTCTGATGCCACCGAAACGGGGCCGTCCTCCTCACTCATAATCGACATTTATGCCTCCTCCTGGGCCGCTATGTAGGCCATTGTGTTGGTTAAAGAATTCCTGTGATCTAAGGTAGGCGCATTTACGGCGAAATTACGCGCGCCCTTGCGGAGATCAAATTATCGCGCGGTTGCATATGCTTCAATATTGTGCGGCCCTCATAACGATAACAAATACCACAGTCCTAACGTTCGCAGTCAACGGTATTGTTTACATCCCATAATACCGTTTTCGCAACTTATAAACGATATTTTTTATTCAGGCACAACTTCTCGCATTATTGGGCATCCGGTTCTCCGTTCGCCCGCCACCGCCACGAGGCGCCGGTCCAATACGACTTCGGCAGCACCTTGTAACCGAAACTTGATTGCGTCGACTCGGGCGCAACCGGCGCGCTTGCGGTGGTGCGATTCCGCGCGGGTTCGTTGCGCGCGGCATCATGTCCATTATCCGTATGCGCACCAGGCGGACTCGCGCCTTTGGTGGTGGCTGTACTATTGTTGTTGTCGCTGGCTGGCCGATTCGGTCGCTCGAGGCTGCGATCCGCCTCATGATTTGGCTCGTTGCGCGGCTCGCGCAGCCGATTGGCGCCGGCGGCAACGGGCTGGGGATTGCCGGCGCTCGCACGGGCCGGTGTTTCGCCACGATCGGCATCGCGCCGCGGCTCATTTCGCAGCTCCCGCAATAGATTGACGGCAGGTGGGCCGACGTCTGCGCCTTGCCGGTTGGGCGCCTCGACGCCGCGATCAACCTCGCGGGAGGGCTCGCCGCGCGGCGGCGCGCGATAGCCGCCCTTCACCACAGGCTGATCATTGCCGCTGTTCGGCCGTACCGGCAGCGGCGGCGCGGACACGACATCGCGAGAAGGCGTAGCACGCGGGCGCGGCGGCGGCATCGGCGGGCTCGGAGGCGACGGCGCGAGCACGGGCGGCGGCGCTATTGGCGGTGGTGGCGCCTGCGCAAGAGCGCCGTCGGGCGGCGGCGCCGCCGATCGGACGAGGTCGTTCATGTCGCGGTAGCGCGGCGCCCGCGGTATAGGTTGACCGTCGCCACCGATCACGATGGTGGTGTTCTCGGGGCCCTCCTGCTCGACCATTGCAAATAGAAGCGCGGCATCTTGCGGATAGAGCCTGATGCATCCGTGCGAGGCCGGCCCGCCCAGGCGCGTGATGTCGTAGCTGCCGTGGATGGCGTAGCCGTTGCGGAAGAAGATCGCGTAGGGCATCGGCGAATCGTAGTACTCGCGCGAGAACCAGCTGCGCTCCAGCCGCTCGGGAGAGTAGACGCCGCTTGGGGCGCCGTCGCCGTCGCGGCCGGTGGAGACCGGCCAGACGTAACGCATGTAGCCGTCCTGCACGACGGCGATGCGCTGGCTCGACTTGTCGATGTAGAGATCAAGCCTCGCCTGCGCATCGCCGGCGCTTACCGTCATGGCGAGCCCGACCGCGATGATCATGAAGCAGTAACGCATCGCAACCTCCCTGTTATTTGCTCGCGCCGCCTTGAATACCGATCCTCCATTAAGGACGGGTTTCATCTCGCCTCGGGTCTATACCCTATGCGCCGCACAGCTTGCACTACACTGGTAGTGCGCGTGGTATCAGCAAATATCCAAACAACAAACACTCTGACCATAATCATCAGGTATTGAGTCCACGGGTAACCTTATTTGACTCGTCTTCAAAAATACGCTTGCGACCCACGTGCTTTATCATAGGCTCGGGGCGGCTGGCCGAGCGCTCGAGCGCTCAACTCTGATCTGATCCCGAAGTCTTCGCACACGCGGTCCATTCGCGTGTGGCGGTCGAGTCTTTGCTTCACGCTGGCTGGAGCGTCTCGCGGCTCCCGCATGGCCGCGCAAACGAACAAAACAGGGAGAATGGCAATGTCTTGGAAAGTCGAAGTCGTCATGGACGACACAGGCGAATGGGAGGGCGACACATTGCGCTTCGTGAGCGAGCAGGAGGCGCTCGCCTATGCGCGCGATCTTGAGTTCCGCTGCTCCGCGGTCCGCGACAAGCGCATCGTGCGCAGTGAGGACACTGCCAACCACCGTTGGACGCCGCGCGGCGTGCGCCTGATCCACGCCCCGAACCCTGCTTCCTGAACCTGCCGGCCGCCGGGCCTTCCTTCGGCGCGTTCGAGCAAGCCGAAGAGGCCCACGGCGGGCCCGCAATATCCGCGCTGCATCCCTTGATCGCAGCATTGGAAAGACGCCCTCTCCGATCTCATCGCAACTTCGGCGCTGACGTATCATGGTACGACGCGCACCTCCCGGCGTTTCCCCTCGGCCTGCAGGACTCTTGCGAGGCCCGCTGACAGGGAGCCTTCCGCTCAAACCTTCGCAGGCCGGGGTCAGCAGCCGTGAAACCGCAAAAATGCCAGAATCACAAACGCTCTTGAGTGTTACCTCTCCGGCAAGTTTGAAATCCGCAACTACAAGTCCGAACTAAAATGCGTAAAGGGGATGCAGGATGAAGTTTGGACTTGCGGCCTCGATGGTTCTCATCGGGTTTGCCGTCGTCGGGGTGTTTATCGAGATCCCCTTCGTCAGCGACTACGCCTTCTGGATCGCCATCGCCGCCTATCTCCTGCTCGCGGCCACGCACAATTAAGGCGCCGCTCGCGGCCGCCAAGGCTCACAATCCGGAGCTCTTGATAAGTTGTTGCATAAGTTGTTGCCGACGCGGGAGCGTCGGCAACAATATGGGCAGCGCCTATTCGCCGTAGCCGTAGTAGGGCTCCGGCCAAGCCGCCACGGGAAGCGGCGGGCGCGGCACGTCCGGATAGTCGTAGGACGCGTAAGGCAGGTGCGACCGGATGCCGCCATAGCCGTAGGGGAACGGAGGGCGTGGTCCTTCGTACATGGAAGGATGCGGTCCTTCGTACATGGAAGGATAACGGCCCCACCGCTGCTGCTCACAGCAGCCGCGTTCGATGACGCGCTCGACAACCCTTCGTTCGTAGATCCGGCTGCTGCGGCAGCAACCGCACGAAGGACACTCGCATCGATCGCAGCCGCACGGATTGCAGCATGGATTGCATCGGTAGGCCGTCGGATAGTACGGTGCCGCTGGATATTCGTAGCCATACCCATAGAGATCGGCGGCGTGCGCAGGTGGCGCAACGGCGAACCCGCCGATGAGCAGCGCAGCGAGAGCCGCAATGCCGGCTGCCCATTGCCGCGTGGACGCCCGAGTGGTCCAAGAAAAGTTCATTTGCCGTCTCCTCTGTCGCGATTTTCTTTGCACCCATCAGTGCAAATAAAGGGGTCCGAAATGCGTCCCCGACGGGTCCGCATCGCGGCCAACGGCGTATCGACACCTCCGTCTCCTATCGACACGACGGCTTCGATCGGCCGCTTGCGCAGCGCCGCGCGCTCGCGGGCACAGCGACAGGCTGCGGAAATCACACCGTTTTCGGATAGGTATCGACTCGAGCCGGCGTTGCCGGGGGGCCCCGCACGGGCCCGTTAACCAAATGCGCGAAGATGCGGCAAAAGGACTCGCCGTCGGGTGCCGCACATACGGCTATGTTTCGTTCGGCTATGTTTCGTTGTCGAGCACAGACGCTGTAGCCGGAGGAGGCGCCGTCTTCTTCGGCGGGTGTTCCGTGTTGTTGTTGATGTCGCCCTGATAGCGGACCGCCGCTGCGACCGCCCGCAGGCCGATCGCGTGGTCCTCGCCATCGAAATCCGGATAGGCTTGACGTGTGCCGTTCGGCTCCTGGCTCATGTGCATTCTCCAATTGAATTGCGAATGCCCCCACGCGGGGACACTGGGCGGAGCAGGAAAGGTCGGCAAAGGTCAGCGGGCAACAAACGTCAGCTTGTAGAGGCTTGCGTCCGGGCCTCATCCACCGCGATGTGAAATGCGGTCACGCGCCAGCGCCGTCCCGCGTCAGGGCGCCGCATCCGATCCGAAGACGTCCATCGGATGAAAGGCCCGGTGGGACTGCCTTCTGACGGTTCTGGCGAGCGCGCACCCGGTCAACTACGCAATAGATGCGTATATGCCGGGACTTACTTGTGCTGAACCGGTCCTCCTCAACCCCCATTTTGATAGAGCGCCGCCAGCGCGGGCGTGTCAACGCGCAATCCACCATCGCGGGAATTTATCGCGGATTTTTTCGTGCGTGTGATCAAAATGCAACTTGCCGGCAGCGCCCGATGCCGGGTGAAGGATTTGAACCCGTCTGCAACACGTTGGTCGCTACTCTGACCTTGAGCGAACCTGACATTGAGCTAACCCAGGCGACGGCGCAAGGCGGGCAAGCCGCAGGCGTAAGTCCAATCGAAGGCTTCCGCTCCGCAGCGAGCGTGATTCTCAAATATCGCTGCAGCCGCAATCCGGGACGCGAAACTGTGGCGCGGGCGTATGTGGCGCGGGCGTATGATGGTGTTCCGGCGCGGCCTCCTTGAAGCAGCTGCTGACCGGAAGAGTGCGATCGCGCCAACAATGGCTGAGCGACGGCAACGGGAGGGCAGGTCGGGCCGGCAGCGGTATCTCTCGTGTGAGCTCACGCCATTTCGGCCCATTGTCGCGCAGAAATACATAGCCGCGATACACGGCCACGACCGCCTGCACGGCAAGCCAGATCGCCACGAACAGGACGAATATCAGGATGATCGCACGCCACCGCTTGACGACCTCGCGCGACGCGGTGTCCGCGGCTTGCACGGCACGGCGCAGCGGGGTGGGCTCGTCCTCTGTTACCTGGAACGACGACACGACTACTTCCCATAGCTACCGGCTACCTACGCCGATGACGAATTATCGGCGTGTCCGCGGCAGTCAGAAATAGATTGAGAGCCGATAGGTATCAAGCCTACTACCGCGGGACGTTAGGCGAAGCGGATCCGCCTGGCGCGGTTTCATTCCTTGCCGAAGCAGACCCCACCACCAGCTCAGCCGAGCGCTTCGGCCGCGATGCAGGCAATGTCCAACTCAGCCAAGCCGCGCCGTGTCTGCATGAGCGAGCCAGCGACATCAATGCCGCGACAGGCGTCCTCGACGACGACGATCTTGAACCCCGGCCGATGGCCGTCTTCTGCCGAACAGCGGACACAGAAGTCGAAGGCGAGTCCAGCGATGAAGACGCGCGTGAAGCCGCGCTCGCGCAGATAGCCCGCGAGCCCGGTCGCGGTCTTGCGGTCGTTCTCGACGAATGCCGAATAGGAATCGATCTCGCGATGATAACCCTTGCGCAGCACAAGCTCGGCGCGTGGAACATCGAGATCGGCGTGGAAGTCAGCGCCGCCGGTACCCTGGATGCAATGGTCCGGCCACAGCACTTGCGTTCCATACGCAAGCTCGACCGTCTCATACGGTTTCTTGTCGGGGTGCGTGCTGGCAAAGGAAAGATGGCCGCGCGGGTGCCAATCTTGCGTCAGCACGACATGTTGAAAGCGCGTCGCAAGCCGATTGGCCACCCGCACGATCTCGTCCCCGCGCGGGACCGCGAGGGCTCCGCGCGCGCAGAAATCATTTTGGACATCGACCAGCAAAAGGATGTCCCGGTCGCCGATGGTCTCGGTCACGACGGCTCCCTTCCTCCAGCGAGACGCCGGTCGACCTCTGCAGCAAGCTTGCTCAGCGCCGGCGCGACCTCGACCGGGTACGATGCGGGCTCGAGCCGGCGCAGCGCTTCAGGCAAACGCGCGAGCTCCGCCGCTGCTCGCGTCCGGCACTCGGCCAAGGTCGGGCGCGCACCGAGGCGCCGCCCCTCGCGCATGACGCGCTGCAACAGTGGTTCTCCGGCTTGCACATCGCTTGCGATCGACATGAGGTCACCGGACATTTGGCCGCCGGCGTATCGGCGCCATACTTGCTTGCGTCCCGGCCACGTCGCCTTGCCGACCGACCGTTTGCGCCGCGGAAGCCCGGCATATTCCTCGAGCTTATAGGCGCAATCGAGGGCCGGCACATCTGCCGAGATCGCGAGGCTGGTGCCGATCCCAAAGCCGTCGATCGGCGCGTCGGCCGCAAGCATAGCGGCAATCGAATCCTCATCGATGCCTCCGCTCGCAAAGATCGTGACACGCTCGAGGCCGCCGGCATCGAGAATCCGCCGCACCTTCTTGGAAAGCGCGGTCAGGTCTCCACTGTCCAAACGCACCGCGCGGATCGCAATGCCTGCGGCCGCCAGTCGCGGCGCCAGCATGACGACTTTCCCGGCCGCCGTCTCGGTATCATAAGTATCGAGCAGCAGGGTCAAATTGTCGGGTCGCGACTGAGCGAACTTCTCGAACCCGACAGCCTCATCATCAAAGGCTTGAATGAAGGAATGCGCCATGGTGCCGAACGTCGGGATGCCCCACAACCGTTCGGCGGCAACCGTCGCAGTGCCGGCGAATCCAGCCAGGTAGCTCGCCCGCGCGGCGAGGAGCCCCGCCTCGGCACTATGGGCACGGCGCAGGCCGAAATCGACCAGCATCTTGCCCGGAGCAGCCAGAACCATGCGCGACGCTTTGCTGGCGATAAGTGACTGAAAATGCAGAATATTGATCAGCCGTGTTTCGACGAGCTGAGCCTGCGGCATCGGGGCGCTCACGCGCAGAATCGGCTCGTCGGCGAAAAAGATCGTGCCTTCCGGCATGGCATGCACGTCGCCAGTGAAGCGAAACGTCGCCAGATATTCGAGCAGGTTGTTGCGAAAGCGGCCGGTGCTCTTGAGCCACTCGATCTCTTCGGCCGAGAAGCGTAAGCCTTCGAGAAAATCGAGCGCCTGCTCGAGGCCCGCCGCCATCAAAAATCCGCGACGCGGCGGCAACCTCCGTACGAAGAACTCGAAGACCGCGGGTCTGATCTCGCCGTGATCCAGATAGGCCTGGATCATGTTGATTTGATAAAGGTCGGTGAGCAGCGCGTCGGCCAAGTTGCTTGCTCCGGGTTGTATCTCCGGTCGGTCCTTTTACGACGAAATGGCGCCGATTGCGCAACATTGGCCGCAATTCGCGCAGTCCGGCAGGAGCAAACTGCCGCCCGGCGGCTGAGTGCGAAGGTGGCCGCGGCGGTCGCTGTAGGCCTAGCTGGCGCGCATCCAGCAACGCGCATCCAGCAATAAGCCTGCCGTCTCAGCGTCGAAAGGCGGCGCCCGGCCAGACTTGCGGCGCCGCGCGTTGGTATTGCAGCGGTCGCGGCACCTCGGCTCCCAGCAGCTCGGCTGCATGCCAAACCCAATGCGGGTCGTCCAGCATCGCACGCGCCAGCGCGACCATATCCGCCCTTCCCTCCGCCACAATGGCATCGGCCTGCTTGGCGTTGGCGATCAATCCGACGGTCCGGGTGGCAATAGCGCTTTGGCGCCGCACCTCCTCGGCGAAACCAACGTTGTATCCCGGCCGCAGATCGGGCCGCGCATCCGTGCTGATCCCGCCGGATGAAACATCCACATAGTCCAGTCCGGCGGATTTGAGGGCGCTGGCAAAGGCCACCGCGTCGGCGGGCGTGAGGCCCTGATCGCTCCAATCGCTGCCGGTGATCCGCATGCCGAGCGGCACCTGCCTCGGCACCGCCGCGCGCACCGCCGCGACAACTTCCAATGGAAATCGCATGCGCGCTTGCGGCGAGCCTCCGTAGTCGTCCGTACGTCGGTTGGAGATCGGCGAGAGAAAGCTGTGGACGAGATAGCCGTGGGCGCCATGCAGCTCGACCGCATCGAAGCCGATGCGGACCGCACGCCGCGCGGCCGCAGCGAATGCATCGCATACAACCTCGATGTCGGCCAGCGACATTTCGCGGGGCCTCGGCCAAGCGGCGCCGAAGGGGATGGCGGAGGGTGCGATGGTGAGCCATGGATCGGCGTCGGGACCAAGCGGTGCGCCTCCTTCCCAGGGCCGCTGCGCCGAACCCTTGCGGCCGGCATGGGCGAGCTGAATGGCGAGCTTGGCGCTGCCGAAACGACGACAATGAGCGACGACGCGCCCCAGCGCCGCCTCGCAGGCATCCGAGTAGAGCCCCAGGCAGCCATGGCTGATCCGCCCGCGCCGCTCCACGTCGGTCATCTCCACGACCAACATCGCGGCACCGGAATTCGCCAACATTCCGAGATGCGTGAGATGCCACTCGGAGGCGACGCCGTCGTCCGCGCTGTACTGGCACATGGGCGAGACGACGATCCGGTTTGCGAGCTGCAGTCCGGCGAGCGTGATCGGAGAGAACAGGGCGTGGCTCATTCATGGCCTTTCACATGTGGAGAGAGCGTCGATAGGGGCATGAAACCTCGCGAAATGTAGGAGCCTCGGGGAACCAGCGGGAGACCGCAGTCGGCCGGATACCTTGACCCAAATCTAGAAACTCTGCGAGGGTGAGCGCACGTTGCCTTCATGAGCACGAATTCGCGCGAGCCCTGCGGCAGGACGAGGCTATGGACGAGAGCCGCTCAGCATCCTCTGTCAACGCCGTCGACCACGCGATGATGGAACGCTGCATTGCGCTGGCCATGCGTGCCGTGGACTTCGGCGAGTATCCTTATGCAGCCCTGATCTGTCGTGACGACAAGGTGGTGTGTGAACGGTTCAACGCTGTAACGCAAGATCGCGACGTCACCCACCATGCCGAGGTGGTTGCGATTTCCGAGGCGCAGCATCGCCTGCGCTCGCTCAGCTGGAGGACTGCACCATCTACGTCAACGCCGAGCCTTGCGCCTTCTGTTGCTATGCCATGCGCGAGTCCCGCATCGGACGTGTCGTATACGCGATGCAGGCTCCCCTCACCGGAGGCGTGACGCGCTGGAACATCCTCGCCGATACGAGGCTGTCCGATACGCTGCCGGAAGTCTTTGCTCCTCCCCCCGAGATCGTGCCCGGCTTCATGCGGGAAGAGGCCGAGACCGCGATGGCCCACCGCGCGCCGGTGGTCTGGCATTTCATGCACACGCGGAACATCTTCGGCGGACCGTTGCCGACGGAAATTCTCGCGCGCCTGGCCGCGCCGCACAGCAATGGACCTTGGCAGCGCATAATGTCGTTCCTGCGTCGCAGATTTTTCGACCGGTTCGGACGCAAATAGAAATGCCGCCCTCCCTGCTGCGACCCGATCTTCAACCGCACGCGCCGCTGGCACATTTGATCCTGATCATTTCCAAGGACCTTGACCAGGCGAACCATGATCTACCGCGCGGCGTTACACGGCAGGCACCACTGCGAGGCGCAAATGAGGCAATTTGACACGCCGCCATGCGCGAATTTTGCCATGGCCGATATCTTACGGCGGGCGCAGGGCGACGCCGTTGCAGCCTGCGGGCTCGGCCCGAGCGAACATCCATATCGCGTGATCGCCTCCGGGGCATATTGGCGCCTTCGCTGCTATGGGGATCGCGAGGGCTCGCCCTCCCTGCTGGTGGTCGCAGCACCCATCAAGCGGCCCTACATCTGGGATCTTGCGCCATCCGTCAGCGCGATCCGGTATTGCTTGAAACAAGGCTTGAACGTGCATCTCTTGGAATGGATGCCGGCCTCGTCCGACCGCATAAATCGCGGATTCGATGCCTGCGCAATCGCCATCGGCGATTGCGTCACGCGAATGTCGGACAGTGCCGCGGACCTGAAGCCCTTGCTGATCGGCCATTCCCTCGGCGGCACGCTGGCGGCGATCTTCGCCGCCTTGGCGCCAGAAAGCGTTCGTGGCCTCGTGCTCCTTTGCGCGCCGCTGTGTTTCGCGCCAAGTACGAGCCGTTTCCGTGACGCTCTGGTTTCTCTGGTTCCCTCGACGTTATCCGACGTGGATCCGGTCCCTGGCTCGCTCCTGTCGCACATGAGCGCGCTGTCGTCTCCGGACACGTTCATTTGGTCGAGGCTGATGGATGCGGCGCTGAGCATCGCTGATCCCCACGCCATGGAGATTCATGCCCGCGTCGAGCGCTGGGCTCTCGACGAGGTGGCGCTGCCGGGCAGGCTGGTGCATCAGATGATCGAGTGGCTCTATCGCGAGAACCGTTTCTGTCGTGGCCTGTTGTCGGTTCGCGAACGGCGCATCGGCCCTTCGAGCGTGTCCGCGCCGACTCTCGCGGTCGTCAATACGACCGATGAGGTCGCGCTGCCCGCTTCCGTCGCGCCTTTTGTTGATGCGGTGGCAACCACGGACGCCCGGATCATCGAGTATCCGGGCGAGGCCGGCGTCGCTTTACAACACCTCGCCATCCTGATCGGGCGCGAGGCGCAAGCGCAGGTGTGGCCGCAAATCGTCTCCTGGATCCGTTCGAGGGGACAAGCTCCTACTTCTTATAGAAGCAGAAGCTCTCCACATTGACTTCCCAGTCGCGGTCGGGCCAGGGCATGTTGTTGCGGAAGAACTGGGCGTAGGTGGTGGCGCCGATCTCCTCCTCGTTGCCGACGCAGATCTCCGCGCCCGCGGGCACCTCCGTCTCGAGCTTGGTGCCTTGCGGCGAGATGCCGGTATGGCGGCCGCCATTGGGGAAGGCGACGCATTCGGTCCATTTCGGGCGCAGACACTCTGGCGTTTGCGCTGAGGCATGGGAGGCGATCGCGGCGACGAGCCCGATCGCGGCAGAGACGATACGCATGCTTGGGATTCCTTGAGACCACTTCACTTAACCTCCCCCTTTTAAGGGGGAAGGTCGACCCGCGTAGCGGGTCGGGTGGGGGTTACGCCGCAAACAAAGGCCGTGCCGAGTGGTGAGGCGGAACCCTCACCCGGCGCTTCGCGCCACCCTCCCCCTTTTCAAGGGGAGGGAACAGGAGCCAAGCACTCACGCGCCGCGCTTGGGCCAGACCGGACCCTGGTCGCCTTGTGGCACCATACCGAGGCCCTTGTAGTTGAACTTCTGCACGCGCTTACCCTCAAAGGTCTCGGTTGTGTAGATATTGCCCTTCGAGTCGACCGCGATGGAATGCACGCCATAGAACTCACCGGGCTGGCGGCCGCCGCGGCCGAAGGAGGCGAGCTCGGTCATCGTGCTGCGCTCGATGATGCGCACGCGCTCGTTCGTCCCATCGGTCAGATAGATGAAGCGCTGCTGCGGATCGGTGGAGAAGGCAATCTCCCAGGTCGAGCCGGGGCCCAGCGTGCTCTTGGCGAAGAAATACTCCTTCACGAAGGTGCCGTCGGTGTGGAAGATCTGCACGCGGTCGTTTACCCGGTCGCAGACGTAGAGCAGGCCGTCATTGGCAAGCGCCACGCAGTGCACCGGATTGCGGAACTGCTGTGCCGCGGCGTCGCCCGCCTTGTAGGGTGCTTGCGGGCCGTCATCGGGCTTGTTGCCGTAGGCGCCCCACCAGCGCTCGATCTTGCCGGTCTCGGGGTCCATCACCACGACGCGCCGGTTGCGGTAACCGTCGGCCACAAAGGCCTTGTTGCTCTTGGGATCGACGTAGATCTGCGCGACGCGCCCGAAATTCACCGCATCGTTGCTGCCCTCGTTCTTACCTTGGTGACCCGACTGCAGGATGAACTTGCCGTCCTGCGTGAACTTCAGGATCTGCGAATCCTTCGCCCCGTTGCCGCCGAGCCAGACATTGCCCTTGTAGTCGACGAACACGCCGTGCATCGATTCCGGCCACTCGTAGCCCTCGCCCGGGCCGCCCCAGGCGTGGATGGTATCGCCCGCCGGATTGAAGGCGATGACCGGCGGCGCCGAGCGGCAGCAATCGGCGATCGGCGGGTTGAGTTCGGCGCCCTTCTCGTTGTTGTTGAGCGTCTGGCTCCCGCGATGCACGACCCAGACGTTGTCCTGCGCATCGACCGCCGCCCCGATAGTCATGCCGAGCAGCCCCTCGTTGGGCAACGGCTTCGGCCAGAACGCATCGACCTCGAAGATCGGCACCTCCACCATGGCCTTCTGGGCATGCGCGGCGTTCTGCAACAGCGCGACCCCGCCCGCGAGCGCTAGTGCGCCGGCGGCGAGCCCCGCACCCAAGATGAGCTTCGATTGGCGAAGCTTGATCATGTCTTCCTCCCTCTCATTCAAGTTCAAGCTCAACTTCAATTGTTGGCGGCACTGGCGTTTGGGCCCGCCCCCCACCCTTCCCGATAGACGTATTCGAGCCCGAGCTCCTTCTTGGCCCACAGCACCATGGGCCGGCTGTCGAGAAATTTCAGCACGCCCGCCGCGACCGCCTCGGGGTCGGCGGAGCCGGTCGCCGCCACGGCCACGACCACGTCGCACTCGTCATTGAAGGCGACCGAGACGAGGCCCGATTTGCCGGCCCGATAGGCTCGCGCCCGCCCGTCCATCCAGCCGATCCTGATGGGACGGCCGGGACCGAGCGGCTTTGCTTGCGCGCTGATCAACTCGGTATCGGCCACCCGCTCGAGCTCGGCGTCGTCGGACACTCCGGTCGAGCAATTGCAGAAGCCGACCTTGGGCCGCACATAAAGCTCGACCTTGGCGCCGCAATCCGCAGTCGCGCACGCAAAGGCACGGCCGACGCCCCATTGATCGATCGGAAAGGGCCATTTCGCTTCGCTGAAGCTCGCGGTGGTGAGGGGAAGCGGCGCCTCCGCGGCAGGTTGCGGCGCCCGCATGCCAAACGTCGCGAGCGAGCCCGCCAACACAGCCCCCGCAAGAGCGAGCGCAACGGTGGTCTTGCGCACCAGGTCTCTCCCTCGCGGCCAGCTTTTTGCTGGTGGACGGCCGCTTCCAAACCAAGACTACCGCGCAGGGCGACCGCCGTCACCCCCGGGCTTGACCGAATGTCGGCACCCGCTATCAACGGCCGACAGCAGAGTCGAAGCGATGCAGAGCACCAAGCAGCACGTCGCGCTTTCCTCGGTCGCGGCCTCGGCCGGCCTGACACTTGCCAAGGGCATCGTCGGGCTCTCCACCGGCTCGCTCGCGATCCTGTCGGAGGCGGCGCATTCGCTGCTCGATCTCGCCGCCACGCTCATGACCTTCTTCGCGGTCCAAGTCTCCGACAAGCCCGCGGACGAGGAGCACCATTACGGCCACGGCAAGATGGAGAGCGTCTCGGCGCTCGCCCAGACCGCGCTGTTGTTCCTGCTCTCGGGCGTCGTGATCTGGGAGGCCGTGCAGCGGCTCGTCGGCGGTGGCCATGTGGTCGAGGCAACGCCTTGGGCCTTCGCGGTGATCGCCGCCTCGATCGTGGTCGACTTCCTCCGCGCGCGCATCCTCTACCGGACCGCGGCGGCGACGGCAAGCGAGGCGCTGGAAGCAGACGCGCTGCATTTCGGCTCCGACATGTGGTCATCGATCGCGGTGCTGGTCGGCCTCGGCGCAGTCGCGCACGGCTATTCCTGGGCGGACGCGGTTGCGGCGATCGTCGTGGCGGTTTTCATTTGCGTCGCCGGCTGGCGGCTCGGGCGGCGCACCATCAACACGCTGACCGACACGGCGCCCGTTGGCGCCGCGGCCAAGATCACCGCCATCGCGGGGCGCGTGCCGGGTGTGGTCGCCGTCGAGCGGGTGCGGGTGCGGCAGGCGGGCGGCGTTGAGTTCGTCGACCTCGTGGTCGGGGTCAGCCGCACGCTCGCGCTCGACCGCGTCCCCGCGCTCAAGCAGCGGATCGAGACGGCGCTGCGCACGGCACTGCCCAAGGCGGAGCTCTCCATCACCGCCGAGCCGCGCGCGCTCAGCAGTGAGACCGTGCTGGAGCGCGTGATGGTGATCGCGCGCAACCGCTCGCTCGCGGTGCATCACGTGACTGTGCATGCGATCGGGGCGCAGCTCTCGGTCGCGCTCGATCTCGAGGTCGACGGCGCGATGGCGCTCGGCGCTGCGCACGACATCGCCACCGGGCTCGAGGATGCGGTGCGCGAGGAGCTCGGCTCGACGGTCGAGGTCGAGACCCATATCGAGCCGCTGCAGCCGCACGATCAGTCTGGCGTCGAGGCCAGCGCCGCGCGCGTCGCCGAGGTGCGTGATGCGCTGATCGAAATCGGGGCCAAGTGCGCGCCGGTCGGCGAGGTGCACGACGTGCGGGTGCGCGAGAGCGACGGCGCCGAGCTCGTCAACTTCCATTGCCGCGTCGACCCCGGCCTCACGGTTACCAAGGTGCACGAGAGCGTCGACGAGGTGGAGCGGGCGCTGCGGGAAAAATTCCCGACCATCAAGCGCGTGATCGGCCACGCCGAGCCGCGGCGCTAATTTCTCCGGTCAATGCCGGGCATAGCCCGTCGAAGACGGGCGTGAACGTCCCCTTGACCCGACAATCCATCTTCTTCGCAACATGCTTATTGGCGAAGCGATGGACCCGCGGGTCTAGCCCGCGGGCGCGGGAGTCGACCGCTCAATCGTTGTAGTAGAAATACCCGATCTTGTTGTTGACCGAGCTCGCGTACCACATGCGGCCCTGCGAATCGAGGAAGAACTCGCGCATGGCGATCTCCGAATGCGGGTACGGATATTCGATCACCTCGCCGGTCTTGGGATCGAGCCGGCCGAGCGTGTCCTGCTCGTGTGAGGAGTACCAGATCATGTGGTCGCGATCGATGCCGATCGCATAGGGGCTCGGCTCCGGCCCGGGCAGCGGAAACTCCTTGAACTCCGCGGTCTTGGGGTCGAGACGGCCGATCTTGCCGCCGCGTCGCTCGCTGAACCAGACGATGCCGTCGGCATCGACCTGCAGGCGCTGCGGCTTGCCTTTGGTCGGCGGATAGAACTTGGTCAGCGTACCATCGCGCGAGACGCGCCCGATAGGGCCGTCGACCACGAAAGACGTGAACCACTGGTCGCCGTTCTGCCCGACGACGTTGCCGTAGGTGCCGCCGAGATCGAAATGCTTGAACTGTTCGGTCTTGGGATCGAACAGCGAGATGGCTGGCCCGCCGCTGACCCACACCAGCCCGGTATTGCCGACCCGGATGGTGTGCGAGCCGGTGCGCTTGCCGTCCGGCAGCGGCGTGTTCTGGAACTCGGTGATCTCCTTGGTGGCCGGATTGAGCTGGGCGATGCGGCCGAGCGCGGCTTCGGTGAACCAGACGGTGCCGTCCGGTGCGGGAATGACCGAGTGGATGCCGGCCGTGCGCGAGAACGGCAGCGGGAAGCGCGTGAGCTCGGCGGTTTTCGGATTGAGGCGCACAACCTCATTGCCGCGCCCATAGTACGGAATCCACATCATTCCGTCCTTGTCCTCGACCGCGCTCCAGGGGCCGAGCCCGCTCTGGCCGCCGAAGTCGTATTCCACATACGCGATGTTCGTCGCCTTGGGGCTGAACGGGCGCACCAGCGACTTATATTGCGGCATATCCTCGGGCGAGGCGGGTTTGGGCGAGCCCGGGCCGAAGGCGGTCGTCAGATACGCAACGAAATCGTTCACCCGCTCGTCGGAGAGCCGATTGCCCTCCATCATGGTATCGCGCATGTACTGGACACGCGCCCGCCAGCCCGCCTCGTCGAAGGCCGTCGGCGTCATGCGGGTCTGGAACGAGTGGCAGGACTGCAGGCAGGTGGTGAAGAACGGATCGTTGTAGGAAAGGTCGTGATTCGCGGTCTTGGGCAGGAGCTGCTTGCCCTGATAGGTGCTGAGATCGCCCCAGCGCACCGGGCTCTTCTGCAGCGCGAAGTCGAAGGAAGCGTCGGCCGCGAGGCGCACATCGGTCTTGGGATCGCTCTTGTACCCGATGGCCGTGATCCGAAGCGTGTAGGTCGCCTCCGGGAGATTCCTGATGTGATAGTGGCCTTGCTCGTTCGAGAGCACGTTCACCGTCATCTTGTTCTGAGTGTTCTCGGCGACCACGAAGGCGCCCATGAAGGGCTTGCCGTCGGGCCCGGTGACAGTGCCGGTGATGGTAGCGCCCCAGGCGGTCGATGCCAGCGCGACCGTCAGGACCAGCGAGCCGAGAGCTCTTTCTGCGAATTTCATGACCGCTCCTATCAATCTCCAAGTGCCGCAAATTATACCGGAAGCGCCATCCGAGGCAAAGGGCTCAACCGCGGCGGCCCCGGCATTGTCGCTGTTAGAAGCAAAGCGTATACGGCGCCCATGACCGATCAGCCCGCACCTTCGGCCGAAGCCCAGGCCGAATGCCCGCGCTGCCGCAAGCCCCCCGCGCTGTGCGTCTGCGACGGCATCGCTCCGATCGACAACAAGATCATGCTGATAATCCTGCAGCATCCGCAGGAGCAGGACCGCGACCTGGGGACGGCGCGTCTCACCGTGCTGCATTTCAAGCATGCGCTGCTCAAGATCGGCCTATCGTGGCCGAGCCTGACAAAAATCCTCGGGCGCGCGGCCGACCCGCACCATTGGGCGGTCGTCTATCTCGGCTCGCTCAAGGCGACGGCGCTCGCGCCCGAGCGCGAGATCGTGGTGGTGAGCCGCAAGGGCAACGCAGTCGAAAATCAGGACACAGCGCTGCGCGAGATCGAAGGCATTATCCTATTGGACGGCACCTGGAGCCAGGCCAAGGCGCTGTGGTGGCGCAATGCCTGGATGCTCAAGTGCATGCGCGTCGTGCTCGGCCCCAAGCGGCCCTCGCGTTACGGCGCGCTGCGGCGCGAGCCGCGCAGCGACGGCCTCTCGACGCTCGAGGCCGCTGCTTTGTTGTTGGCGCGGCTCGAGGGCAAGCCCGAGATCGAGACCGCGCTCACCGCGAGCTTCGAGCGCCTGCTCGCGCGCTGCCGCGAGGCGCGCGTGACTGGCGGCACGCGGCGGCGGCGATAGTCGCTCCAAGCGCTCCACGCCTATGCAGGGTGTAATCGACATTTACGCGGTCTTTGCGCTCACGATACGCATTTTTTGCCCTGCGTATGCCGCGTATTTGCTCCCTCGATACAACATATTTGCTTGTCGAACTTCTGCAGCGGGCGGAGCGTTCCGGCGGGGCTGGCGTCGTGCGCGTTCTCACAGGCGCCCCCCGTCAACGCAGTGAAAACGGAGGAAACGAATGATCCGCACCGCAGTTTTTGCCGCATTGTCCTTGGCGGTCGTTCTCGGAAGTGCTTCGGGCGCGGTCGCCGCAAGCAAGAAGGCCCACGAGGCCTTCGCGTCCGAGTCGGCAGGCACGCCAGCCGACCCGCGTGACACATACCAAGCCAAGCGCAAGAGCAACAGCTTTCTGACCTGGTGCGACACCGACCCGTCGTGCAACGGCTGGGGAGACTGGCAACGCCTGGTCAGCGCGGGCAAGATCAAGCCGTGATTGCGACCGGAGGGTGCCGGCTTTGGCACCCTCCTCGACAATTCTATCCGCTGTTGCGCAGTCCGGCGGCGATTCCGTTGATCGTCAGGTGGATGCCGTGCACGACGGGCTCGTCGGTGTCGCCGGAGCGATGGCGGCCGAGCAGCTCGATCTGCACATGATTGAGCGGATCGAGATAGGGGAAACGGTTGCGGATCGAGCGTGCCAAGAGCGGATTGGTTTCGAGCAACGTCTGCTGGCCCATGATCTCGAGCACCGCAGCGATGGAGTCTGTCCACTCAGCCCGCAGCCGGGCGAAGATCGCCTCGCGCAGTGCAGAGTCCTTGACGAGCTCCGCATAGCGCGACGCGATCGCGATGTCGCTCTTGGCGAGTACCATATCGGTGTTGGACAACAGCGCCCGGAAGAACGGCCAGTCGCGATACATGGCCTTGAGCAGCGCAATGCCGCCTTCGTGCTCGGCCATATAGGCCTTGACCGCGCTGCCGAGCCCGAACCATCCGGGCAGCATCAACCGGCACTGCGCCCAGCTGAACACCCAAGGAATGGCGCGCAGGTCGGCGATGCGCGATGAGTTGGTGCGCGAGGCCGGGCGGCTGCCGATATTGAGGTTCGCGATCTCGCCAATGACGGTCGCCTGCGCGAAATAGCGTTCGAAGCCTTCGGTCTCGTAGACGAGGCCGCGATAGGCCTGGTAGGCGTGCGCGGAGAGCTCCTCCATGGCGGCGAGAAACTCGCGTGGGACCACGTCGTGCGGCTGCAGCAGCGTCGCCTCGAGCGTCGCCGCGGTGATGATCTCCAGGTTGCGCCGGCCCATCACCGGATTGGAATATTTGCTGGCGACGACCTCGCCCTGCTCGGTGATACGGATCGATCCCTGCACTGCGCCTGCGGGCTGCGCCAGGATCGCCTGATAGCTCGGG
>Ga0126381_100000749_pt1 | contig 35414 bp, 35 predicted proteins | sample PanSoiMetPlot_28_FD_96465 | JGI IMG/M metagenome (GOLD analysis project Ga0126381, IMG submission 96465) | Tropical forest soil microbial communities from Panama - MetaG Plot_28 | ecosystem: Environmental > Terrestrial > Soil > Tropical forest > Bulk soil | place: Panama | collected 2016-02-17 | reverse complement strand
TCATCGCCGCTGTCATTGTCGCTGCTATCGGGTTCCACGTCCTCTCTGGCTTTGGCCATTTTCGCAAGCATCTGCAGATGCTCTTCCATCAGATGCTTGCGCAGCATCGCGAGGCGCTCCTTGACGCTTGGAGTCCGCGCCGCCCGAGGGATTGGCGGTCTGGCCGCCAGCATAACCCTGGGTTTGATATTGAGCTTCGGCGGCTTTAGATGCTTGTTAAGTTTATGCGCTTCGGCGCGCGGCCGCGGGGTAGGCTTCGGCCGCATCGTGGGCCGCGGGCGAAGCGTCGGTATCGCCGTGGGCGGTTGAGTCGCCATCTGCGTGGGCGCAGCGGTGGGCTCCGGAGTTGCTACCGGCTCAGGTGTCGGTGTGGGAGTTGGCTCGGGCGTCGGGACTTCCGTTGGGCGGGTGCTGTTCAGGGCGATGGCATTGCGGTCGGTGTCGGGCGCCTCGATTTTGTTTGCCCCCGGTTTAGGGGGCGGCTCTTCCCTGGAAGCTTCAGGCGGATTCTCCTCCTCGGGCGGCGGAGCGGCCTTGCCCTTGTGATGCGCGCCGCGCAAGGGCGGCAAATGCATGCCCAGGTCTCCGGCGGGCAGATTATCGACGATTGCAACGGTGTAGGCCGGAGGCGGTGTCTCCTCGGCGGTGAGCCAGCGCGGCAGCACGAACAGCACCAGGTACAGGAAAACGACGTGCACCAGCGCGGAGACGCCGATCGCAGCCGCATACTTGAGAGAGATACGATCTTTATCGGGCAGAGCCACGTGAACGCCTGCGTTTGGCCGGCGCTGTCGATGCGTCCGTCGTATCAGGCATCGCCGTAACCATCCCGACGTTCTCAATCCCCGCTGCCTTGATCGCGGCCATCGTCCGGATCACTTCGCCGTACGGCACGTCCTCATCCGCGCGGACAAAAATCTGCCGGTCGGGACGCTCGGCCGAAATCGCCGCCAGCTTTTCGGTCAATTCTCCCGCCTCCAAACGCGCATCATTTAGATAAAGCTGGTTGTCGCGCGTGATCGAAACGACAAACTGTTGCTCCTCGCCGGGGAGTGGCGCCGCCCTGACCTTGGGCACATTGACTTCGACGCCCTGCTGAATGATCGGCGCCGTCACCATGAAGATGACCAGCAGCACCAGCATCACGTCCACCAGCGGGGTGACGTTTATCTGTGAAACCAGCGACCCGCGCTGTCCGGCCTCAAATGCCATCTACCCCACCTCACCCCACCGCCGCGCAACCGGTTTTGGCGCGCCGTCTGCGACGAAAAAGCATGCCTTCGATTCCGTCACGTAAGGAAATGACGTTCGGCGATGTTGACGAATTCAGATGTGAAGTTCTCCATCTCGGTCGCCAAAACGCGCACTCGCGCCGTAAAAAAATTGTACAGCATTTGCGCAGGAATCGCGGCCACCAGACCTACGGCAGTGGTAATCAGGGCCTCGGCGATACCCGGCGCGACAGCCTGTATGTTGGACGAATGCGCTGCCGACAGGCCCAGGAACGCTGTCATGATTCCCCACACCGTGCCAAACAGGCCGATGAATGGGCAGGTTGATCCGGTGGTGGCCAGAAATGTAATTCCAGACTCCAGCTTGGTCAGCTCGACGTTCGCCTCGCGCTTCATCGCGCGCATCACGTTCTCGACGCCGCCCAGTTCGGTTGAGAAGCTGCCCTCCGGCGCGTTGACCACCTGACGCTTGGCGCGCGTCAGCCGCAGCAGTTCCTGATAACCGGCGCGGAACACCTGCGCCACCGGACTCGCCTTAAGGTTGACGCTGGCGCTGTGGATCGCCGCGAGGTTCTTGGACTCCCAGAACAATGTTATAAATTTCTCGGATTGCTTCCGCGCCTGGGCTATTTGCCAGAATTTTAAGAGAATTATCCCCCAACTGACGACCGAGAAGATTACCAGGACCCAGAGTACCGCCTGTACAACCGGACCCGTGCCCATCAGGAGTTCGCGCACTCCCGGGGTACTCAGCGCACCCGAAGCTTGTGGCATAAACCGTCCACCTCGAACCTATTATATGCTTTTCGGGCAAGTCAACTTTGTCATTGGCGGCGGCGCTGCGATGACCACAGGCAGTGTGAAAAAAAGCAGCGCCGGGCTTGGACGAGCGGCTGGTAATCAGCCACAATGGCGCCGCGTGGGCGAATAGCCTTCGCGGTCTGGCGTGGCTAGGTTGTAGTTGAGACGATGCGGGCATGAAGAAGCCGATCAGCATGGCGGCGCTAATGGCGCGAATTATTCCGGCTGCGGCAAGGTCTGTTTAATTTAAGTGGAACCACGGATTCTCGAGCGCGCCGAGCATCCGATCTCGCGCCGCAACATCGACGCCAACGTTCTGAAGGTTCTCTACCGGCTGATCAACGCCGGCCATGTGGCCTACCTGGTGGGCGGCGGCGTGCGCGACCTGATGTTGGAAAGGCGGCCCAAGGACTTCGACGTGGGCACGTCGGCGCATCCGCAACAGGTGCGCGATCTGTTCCGCAACTCGCGCCTGATTGGCCGGCGCTTTCGCCTGGCGCACGTTTTTTTCGGCCCGCAGAATGTCGAGGTCGCAACCTTTCGGCGTCGCAGCGAGATCGAGCCGCAGGACGGCGATCCGCTGATTCGCCAGGACAATACTTTCGGTACGCCGGAGGAAGACGCCCTGCGGCGCGACTTCACGATCAATTCCCTCTTTTATGATCCGCGCACCTTTCGCGTAATCGATTACGTGGGCGGGCTGCCCGACCTGCAAGCACGTGTGATTCGCACCGTCAGCGATCCCGAGGTGCGGATGCGCGAGGACCCAGTGCGAATGATTCGGGCGATCCGCTTCGCCGCCAAGCTCGATTTCGCGATCGAGCCAGCGACGCGCGCCGCTATCCGCACTCATCGCGAAGACTTGCTCAAGGCCTCCACGCCGCGCCTGATCGAAGAGATCTTTCGCACCTTCAGCGCGGCGCCGCCGGCGCGCGCGCTGGTCCTGATGGAAGAACTGGGTTTGCTGGACGTGGCGCTGCCGTTTTTGTCGCAACACATTCGCAGCGGGGATTTACCGCTTTACGAGAGCGCGACGGTGCGCAACCTGGCCCGCCTCGATGAGGCGATGACCGGGGGATTCGAGCCCTCGCGCGCCTTTACCCTCGCCTGCCTGTTCACCGACCTGCATTTAAGCCCGCGGCGGCAGCCGCCGTCGCAACCCCCAGCCGCCGAACTGCACGAGGACCTGCGGGCGCGCGGCTTTCCGCGCGGCGACACGGAGCGGATGCGCCTGCTGCTCAACGCGCTCGTGCGGATGATGAATCCCACCGCACGCCTGCGCGGTTTGCATCGGCGGCCATATTTCGTCGAGGCCAAGGCGCTGCACGATTTGCTCGCGGCGGGATATCCGGCGTCTGCAAAAGACGACGTTGGGGGAGACAAGCGCACCCGCCGGCGCCGCCGTCCGTCACGCCGGCGCAGGCGCCGATCCGCGGTGAGTGAACATCCGCAAGCCGTCGAAGTCGCCGCGGCCGAGGGCACCGCCGTCGCTGCATCGGGGGACGCGGAAGCCGGGAGCGCGAACCCACCCGCCGAGTTGAAATAAGCAGACGCGCCGCCTGCATTGGGGCGGGCGGCCTTGCCCGCCATTAGTGAGGTACCGCCCATCTCGCCTTGTCCAAACATTGACCATTGACTAACTTGGAATGCTGCCACTCGGGGAGGGTCGGGCCGTTCGTCTTTCAATGCGCGCAACTGCCGGCAGGATCGGCGCATTCCAACCCGCATTGGCCAGGGAGTAATCGGTGGCAGAAAAAGGCGCGAGTCCCGTGCGGTCGGACCAGATCTGGCTTGACGGCCAGCTTGTCCCCTTCGACAAGGCGCAAGTCCATGTCCTGACGCACAGCCTTCATTACGGCTTCGGCGTATTCGAGGGGATGCGCTGTTACAGCGGCGACGACGGCCGCACCGCAATCTTTCGCGCGCGCGAGCATATTCGCCGGCTGTTTGAGTCCGCACACATCCTGGAAATTGTCATTCCGTTCGCCGTCGAAGAGATCCTGAAGGCCTGCGCGGATACGGTCAGGGTCAACAATTTCAAGGAATGCTACATCCGTCCGATCGTCTTCCTGGGCGAGGGTGAGATGGGAGTCGCCGCTCATCACAACAAGGTGCGCGTATCGATCGCCACCTGGCCGTGGGGCGCCTACCTGGGTGAAGAAGGAATCAAGCGCGGCGTGCGGCTTAAGACCTCCTCCTTCGTGCGGTTTCACCACAACTCCCTGATGCCGCATGCCAAAGCGACCGGCCATTACATCAACTCCGTGCTCGCGGTCCACGAGGCACAGCGCAGCGGTTACGACGAGGCGATGCTGCTTGACGTTGACGGGTTCGTGGCGGAGGGCAGCGGCGAGAATCTGTTCGTGGTCCGCGACGGCGTGGTGACCACCCCGCCCTCAACCAGTTCGCTTAACGGGATCACGCGCGATGCGGTGATGACGATATTGCGCGACCAGGGGATAGCCGTGATCGAGCAGCGCTTTCCCCGCGACCTGGTTTATATCGCGGACGAAATGTTCATGACTGGCACCGCCGCGGAAGTGACTCCGGTACGCGAGGTTGACGACCGCCGCATCGGCGACGGCACTCCCGGTCCGGTCACGCGCAAGGTGCAGGAGATTTTTGGCGCGGCACTGCGCGGGCGCGAACCGCGCTACAAGCAATGGCTGTATTACGTCTAGCGGTAATCACCGCAGCGTTTGCGCAATGTTCTTATCCGCTCTCCCATATTCAATTGTGGGAGAAGGCCAGGGTTAGGGTGCCTGATACACTTCGGGCAAAATCGCTCACTCTCGCAGATCAATCCCGTTTACCAATTGGAGCCTACCCGTGACCACCAAGACCCCGCCGGAGCCGCCCCGGCTGAAGCTTTACCAGTTCGCCGCGTCGGGCAACTCGCGTATCGTACGCCTGGTGCTGGAGGAAAAGGGCCTCAAGTTTGAGCGCGTCAACATCGACGTGACCAAGGGCGAAAACCGCACGCCCGAGTTTCTCAAGCTCAACCCGCGCGGCAAGGTGCCGGTGCTGGTCCATGGCACGCCGGAGGGCGACGTGGTGCTCTCGGAGTCCTCCGTGATCAACGAATACCTGGAGGAAGTGTTTCCCGATCCGCCGCTGATGCCGGCGACGCCCGCCCAACGCGCACACGTGCGATCCCTGGTCTATCTGTTTGATACTGAGCTCAGCCCCACGACCGGCCTGCTGATCATCGAGAAGCTGCTCAAGAAGCCGGAGGAGCAGCGCGCCGAATTCGTAGCCGAACGGTTGAAGGCGACGCGCGAAATCCTGACGCGGGTGTCCGAACTGATGGACAGCCACCCGTTCATGGTGGGCGACTTCAGCCTGGCCGACGCCAGTTATGTTCCGGTGCTGAGTGTGATGGCGCCGTGCGGGATTATCCTGGACCGTGAGTTTCCCAAGCTGGCGAGTTGGATGGCCGAGGTGAAGAAGCGGCCCAGCTTCACCGCGTCGGCGCATTAGCGGGTTTGGGAGAAGCCGGCGATGGACCGAATGCGACTGACGATCCTCGCGGCCGGGGCAGCCGTGGCGCTGGCTTTCGTGGTGTTCCGGCCGCGCCGGGGCAATGCTGCGATGCCCCAGGAGGGCGCGCCCGCACCCAACTTTCAGGGCATGATGGTTTACGAGGGCTACACCAGGCCGATTAAGCTGTCCGACTACAAAGGCTCCAAGCTGGTCTTGTATTTTTATCCCAAGGACAATACCCCCGGATGTACCAAGGAGGCGTGCGCTTTTCGCGACGGGTTCAAGAAATTCAAAGCTGCCGGCGTGTACATCCTGGGATGCAGCGTTGACAGCGCGCCGTCGCACGCCGCCTTTATCAAAAAATACAATTTGCCCTTTCCTCTGCTGCTCGACCCCGACAAGAAGATCGCCACCGCCTACGGCGCCGCCAAGGGTATCCCGATCTTGGGACTAAACCGGCGCATCACCTTCGTGATCGACGAGCATGGCAAAATCGTCAAGGTCTATCCGCGGGTCGATCCATCCACTAATCCCGGCGAGATTCTGAGCGCGTATGGCGCTACACCGCTTGCCACGTCGTCGCCGCTGGCGACCCCCGCGCCAACCGCAACTCCGGCGAAACACCGCCACCACGTGGAGCAGGAAGAAGAACCGGACCAGTAACCTGTCTGACCGCGTCATTTCGCTCGCCGGCGTCTCTTTTCTGGTCATCTAAACTATAGACACAAGCAAGCGGCCGGTTGTATGCGATCCCAAGACGTACTGCCGGATTCGCGCCACAGGAGAAAGCGTCAATGCCAGATTACGACATCGTCATTCGCGGGGGCACAATCGTGGACGGAACGGGGATGCCGCGCTATCGCGGCGATGTCGGAATCCGCAGCGGGCGCGTCGCGGCGTTGGGGCGAGTGGATGGCGACGCCGCGCGGGTGCTTGACGCGACCGGGCGCATAGTCGCGCCCGGGATAGTCGATCTGCATACTCACTACGATGCCCAACTCAACTGGGACCCATACGCTACCAACTCCGGATGGAACGGCGTGACCACCGTTATGATCGGCATGTGCGGCTTTGGCTTCGCTCCGATTCGCCCACAGGACCGCGACCGCGCGATGCTGCTGATGTCGCGGGTCGAAGCGATTCCGCTCACCTCGATGCGCCTTGGCATGCGATGGGACTGGGTCAGCCTGGGGGAGTACCTGGACAGCCTGCAACGCGCCGGAGTGGGAATAAACGTCGGCTCGATGGTGCCGCATTCACCGCTGCGCAGTTGGGTGATAGGATTGGACGCGGCCAAGGATCGCGCCGCCACCGCTGACGAAGTCGGGCGGATGGCCGACGTGTTGCGCGCCGGGATTCGTGCCGGCGGGTTCGGCTTCTCCACTGATCGCAACATCGCGGACACGGACTATGACGGCAGTCCCTTGCCCAGCCATCGGGCGGATGACACTGAACTGCTGGCGCTGTGCGGCGTGCTGCGCGAATTCGGCATTGGTTCGATCGAATACACGCTGGCCGCGCACCGGCGGCCCGACTTCAAGTTCACGGCTGCATTGTCGCGTGCCGCGGGGCGACCGATTGTGTGGAATGCGCTGGCACAATTCCAGTCGCAGCCCGATCATTGGCGCCGGGTGCTGAGCTGGATGGACGAACTGAACCGCGATTCGCAGCTCTACGGCATGACGGTATGCTTTCCCACCCACCTGTATTTCACCCTGGAAGAGATGAACCAGTTCGACGACATGCCGCATTGGCGCGAGGTGCTGTCCAGTCCGATGGCGCAGCGCAAAAAGTTGTTGAGCGACCCCGCGGTCCGCGCCGCTCTCAACGAGGATTTTCGCACGGTTCGCACGCGCGTGTTCAGCGGCGAATGGCAGGATATCAGTGTCACGCATACCCGGCCCGATAAGCACGCGGCCGGTTGCGATATCCAGAGTCTTGCCGACGCCGAGCGCCGCCAGCCGATCGATGTGTTTCTGGACCTGGCGCTGTCTGAGGATCTAAAAACCGGTTTCAAGATTCTTGATTTCGCCAATCGCGATCAGGAAGCGCTGGCAACGATGTTAAAGCATCCGCACGCCGTGGTCGGCTTGTCCGATGGCGGCGCGCATACCAAGCTTTTCTCGTTGGGCAAATATCCGGTGGAATTTCTCGGACATTGGATTCGCGATCGTCAGTTGATGTCGCTCGAAGAAGCGCACTGGCGCCTGTCGTTCATGCCCGCCTGGATCATCGGGCTGCACGATCGCGGTGTGCTGCGCGAGGGCATGGCGGCCGACATCATCGTGTACGATCTCGAAGGATTACGGATCGAACCAGCCGAGCCTGAGATGGCTTACGACCTTCCCGGCGGTGAAGGACGCCTGTTGCAGCGCGCGGTCGGAATCGACTACACGATCGTCAACGGCCAAATCACCTTCGAAGGCCAGACCTGCACGGGCGCCCGACCCGGTGCGGTGCTGCGCAGCCCGGCGTACGATCCAAAGGCGCCGTGAACAACTCGGTCGCGGTGAGATTGGCAGGTTCGGTCACGAAACGTCCGGTGGAGCGTCTTGCCTTTGTGATGCGCGCGCTCTTCAGGAGCCGGAACCGCTGGGGCAACTGCTTAGGACTTCGGGTCCGCTGCAGGCCAACTTGCGCTGCATCATTTCTATGGTGGTCGGCTGATAGTGCGGATCCTTCATCTTGTCTGTCTCGATTTTGTACGCGCCGGGATACACGGGCGAACCATTAGGGTATTGCGCGTACGGCGTTAATAGCGCGCATCCTGAGCCCACAAAAGCCAAAACCAGCAAGAATATCTTCACAACTAATCCCCTCACTGCCGCAATTGGCCATCAATATTCGCATGCGGAAGTGCGCCAGCCAACAGTCGCTGCCGGCCCGGCGCGACAGGTTCGCCTGGGTAATCCGAATCGCGTTCCCGCCACACGGCATCGCACGGAAGCTTCAGTCAATCAGGGCCGCCTGATCCGCGCCGGCGCCCTTCGTGCGACGCGCTAGGATTTCAAAAACTGCACAATCCTGGCATTCACTTCCGCCGGACGCTCCAGGTGCAGGAAGTGTCCCGTTCCCGGCAGCACCATCTTTTCGAGTCCGGCCCCGAACATCGCGCCCATTTTCTCGAACATCGCGCTGCGTCCGGGGCGATCCCGCGTGCCATGAAGCGCCAGGGCGGGCACCGGTATCGGCGTTTTCGCGACTTTTTGCCGGAGTTCCTCCAGGGCGGGGTCGCGGTTGGCCGGATGAATGGTGTGGCGATAATAGTTGAGCGCCGCGGTCAGCGTGCCAGGACTGCGAAAGGTCGCCTTGACGCTTTCCATTATCTCCGCCGGGGGTTCGTATTCGGGCGACGCGTCGCGCCACCATTTATAAATGAAGTCGTAGTCGTTCAGCGCCACCAGCGAATCGGCAAACGGCATCTGGAAGAAATAGCCGTGCCATCCGCCCTTGAGCGAGTCGTAGTCGGTGGCAAACGGACCGTGCGAGATTGCCAGTGTGACGATCTTGCGCACGCGCTCCGGCGCCAGCACCGCGCATCCCGCCGTCGCCGCCCCGCCCCAGTCGTGTCCCACCACGCACGCCTGGTGCGCGCCCAGCGCCGGTATCAGCGCCGCGGCGTCCTGAGACAACAGGATGGCCTCGTAGCGTTCATCGGCGGGCCGGCTGGTGGGAGCATACCCGCGCATGAAGGGTGCAACGCCGCGAAAGCCGGCGTCGGCAAGCGCCGGCAGCAAATAGCGGTAGGTGTAGGCGTTGTCGGGAAAGCCGTGCAGGCACAGGACCAGGGGTCCGTCGCCCGCCTCGATATAGTGGAAGTCGATTCCGTTCGCGCTGACATTGCCGTTTCGCAGTTGCGCCATTCGCCACGCCTCCATCGGCAGGTTTACATAGGTTGATGCACTGCTTTGGCGCAAAGCGCAACCCGCGACAATTGAAAGCGCCGGTGCGACGTTGACCATCGCGCCGAAGTGCGACTAATACAAGGTCTGGGACCATCGTGCAGCGCGAGGATTCAAAGCATGAAAAAGCTGGAATTTTTCTACGATTGCTCCAGTCCGTGGACCTACCTGGCGTTCAGCCGCATCGAAGATATCGCGCGGCGCCACAACGCCAACCTGGTGTGGCGGCCGTTCCTGGTCGGCGGCGTGTTCAACGCCGTCAACCCTTCGGTTTATGACACGCGCAATCGGCCGGTGATTCCCAAGGCGCGCTACTACGGCAAGGACATGCAGGACTGGGCCCGCTACTATAGGATCACCCTCAAGATGCCGACCGTGGGCGTGGCGGTGGTCAAGGTGGTCAACACGATGCGCGGCGCGTTCGTCGCGGAGGAGCACGGTCGGATCGCGCAATACACGCGCCGGGCTTTCGAGAGCTACTGGGTGGAGGATCGCGACATCGGGCAGGAGAGCGTGGTCGCCGATATCGCGCGCCAGGCGGGCCTGGACCCGGCCGAGATGCTGGAGAAAATCAAGCGACCCGAATACAAAGAGAAGCTGCGCGCGAGCACGCAGGAACTGATTGACCGCGGCGGCTTCGGCTCGCCCACGATCTTCGTTGACGGCAATCTGTTCTTTGGCAACGACCGCCTGCCGCTGGTGGAATTCGAACTGTCGCGCTGAAATATCCAAACCCGCCGGGCTTTTCAGCGGCCGGCAGACCGATGCGCTTTTTACCTGAATGCGTGCGGAGTGACAGCGGCGGGGGAACTCAAGTCACTGCGCGGCGGCGGACGTTTCCAGGCTGGCGGCGCGATGCTTGTTGCGCAGCGTAGTCTTCAGTACCCGGTTGCGCATCCTCACCGACGCCGGCGTTACCTCGACCAGCTCTTCTTCGTCGATCCATTCCAGCGCCAGGTCCAGCGTCATCATGCGGGGCGGTGTCAGCCTGATCGCCTCGTCGTGACCGGCGGCGCGAATATTGGTGAGTTTCTTCTCGCGGCACACGTTGACGGGCAGATTGATCTCGCGCGAATACTCACCGACGATCATGCCCTCGTAAACCGGATCGCCGGGACCGATGAAGAGGCGACCGCGTTCCTGCAAATGAAACAGCGCGTAGCCGGCGGCGACCCCCTCGCGGTCGGAAATCATCGCGCCGTTGACGCGCGACTGAATCGGCCCGCACCACGGCGCGTAGCCGTTGAACAGCGTGTTCATGATCCCGGTGCCGCGCGTGTCGGTGAGGAACTGGCTGCGAAAGCCGATCAGGCCGCGTGAGGGGATATCGTACTCGAGCCGGACGCGCCCGGTGGAATGCGTCACCATCGAGCGCATCTTTCCTTTGCGCGGCGACAGCAACTGGGTGACGATGCCGATAAATTCCTCCGGAATTTCGATCATCACCAGTTCCATGGGCTCGGCCAGCATACCGTCCGCCTGGCGCGTAACAACGGTGGGCTTGGAGACTTGCAGCTCGTAGCCCTCACGCCGCATGGTCTCGACCATCACCGCGAGCTGCAATTCGCCGCGCGCAACTACCTGCCATGAATCGACGCTGGTTTCCTCGACGCGGATGCTCACGTTGCGGCGCGCCTCGAGCTCCACACGCTCGCGCAGCTTGCGCGAGGTCACGTACTGTCCCTCGCGTCCGGCCCACGGTGCGTTGTTGACCGAGAAGGTCATCGCCACGGTCGGCTCGTCGATACGGATCGATGGAAGTGGACGGGGATTTTCCAGCGCCGCGATGGTCTCGCCGATACCGATATCCTCGATTCCGGCAATCGCGACGATGTCACCCGCGCGCGCCTCGGCAAGCTCGATGCGCTTAAGCCCATGCCATCCGTAAACGTGGGCGACCTTGGAAACCACGCGGCTGCCGTCCAGCCGGCAAAGCGAATAGCTGGCACCGGCGGAAATTGAACCGGACACGATCCGGCCGATCGCGAGGCGGCCGACGTACTCGTTGTACTCCAGGTTGTTGGCCTGGAACTGGAGCGAGGCGTCCGGGTCGACCTCGGGACCGGGCAGATGTTGGATAATCGCTTCGAACAGCGGTTTCAGGTCGGCGCCGGTCCCGTTGGGATCGGCCAGAGCGATGCCGTCGCGGGCGTTGGTATAAAGGACCGGAAAGTCCAGTTGATGGTCGTGGGCGTCAAGATCGATGAACAGGTCGTAAACCTCGTCGAGGACTTCTGCGGGGCGGGCGTCCTGGCGGTCGATCTTGTTGATGCACACAATCGGCGCCAGACCCGCCTCAAGCGCCTTCTTGAGCACGAAGCGGGTCTGCGGCAGTGGACCTTCGCAGGCGTCAACCAGAACCAGCACGCCGTCGACCATTGATAGCGTGCGTTCAACCTCGCCGCCGAAATCCGAATGCCCGGGGGTATCGACGATGTTGATGCGGGTCGTGCCCCAGATGATCGAGGTGTTTTTGGCCAGGATGGTGATGCCGCGTTCACGCTCCAGCGCAAAAGAATCGAGCACCCGCTCCATCACCTGCTCGTTGGCGCGAAACACACCGGACTGACGCAGCAGGGCGTCCACCAGGGTGGTCTTGCCATGGTCAACGTGAGCGATTATGGCCAGATTGCGTATATCGTCGCGGCGCATATGCGGCTGATTGATATCAAAAGCGCGGCAAATCCGGTCAGGATGTCACCGCGCACTAACATTGTAACGGTAGCAGCGCGCGGAGTAAACGCGCCTCGGCGTCGGTCGAAATTTCGAGCAGCGAATCAGGACGGCGGAGGGCTAATGGCGCGCAGGGGCGACCTTCCACTCCACAGAACCACGCCTATGGCAAATGCCAGACGGGTTCCCTTCTGTACCCTCTCTCACATACAGCCGTGGGAGAGGGCCAGGGAGAAGGTGATTGATAAACTTAAGGCAATGTCGGATTCGTCAGGCCAGGCCGTAAACCGGAACCACCGCACCCGACGTCACCTGATTGCTCTCCGAGCACAGAAAAGACAGTGTGTTGGCGATAGCCTCGGGCTTGACCCAGCGCTCGTGCTTGGCATTGGGCATGGCCTTGCGGTTGGCCTCGGTGTCGATCGTGCTCGGGGCGATAGCGTTAACCAGCACGCCGTCGTTGAGCACCTCCTCGGCCAGCGAATATGTAAACGTGGCGATCGCGCCCTTGGCGATTGCGTAGGCGGCAAAGTCGCCGGCACCCATCAAGCCGCTGCGTGAGGCCACCGACACAATGCGGCCGAACTTGTTCTTCTGCATGATCGGCACCACGGCCTTACAGCACATGAAGGTCGGCTTCAGGTTGATGTCGAACATCGCCTGCCATTCATCGAGCGTGGTCTCGGAAATCGGCTTGCCGCCCCAGAACCCGCCCACCAGGTTGACCAGCGCGTCGATGCGGCCGAATTTTGTCACCGCCTCGTTGACAAACTTGCCCAACTGTTCGTGATGCGAGACGTCGACCTTGCTGACAAGCAGGTTGGCTTTTGGGAAGCGGCCGCCCAGCCGCTGCTCGAGCATCGGCACCTCGGCGTCGATAATGTATGGTATGGCGACCTTGGCGCCTTCGCTGAGGAAGCGTTCCGCAACGGCGCGGCCCAGCGCGCCCGTGCCACCGGTTATCATCGCGACTCTGTCTTGCAATAACGCCATGGCTGATACTCCTTGTAATCGTTGCCCTTATAGCGCGGTTGGAACATTGTGGTCGAGCGCCCCAGCCGTGGAAAAGAAGCGCCTTACATAAAATGGGGCAGGATCTCGCGGCCGTACAGGTTGATTTGGGGCAGCACGTCGGCCGGCGGGCACGACGGGCGCAGCACGAACTTAGAGCATCCGGCCTCCACGAAGCGCTGTATCTTCTCCACGCACTGCGCCGCCGAACCGACTACGAATCGCGCTGCCACCTCTTCGGGCGGCAGCGGCAGGGCCCGCACGAACGGTTCCATGATGCGCCGCGCGCGCTCGGCGTCATCCGTCACGTAGGTGAACAGCAGCACCCCCGCCTCGCGCGGATTCATCTTGCGCCCCTGCTGCTCGCCAAAAGCGATGAGCTTGGCCATGTCGCGCTTGAACTCGTCGGGGCTGGTCAGCGCTGGAAACCATCCGTCGCCCAGGCGCGCGGTGCGTTTGAGGATGGCGTCGCTTTTGCCGCCGATCCAGATGTCGAGCGGGCCGTCGTGCGGTTTGGGCTCAAGCGTTACATCGTCGAAACTGTAAAACCGCCCGTGATGGGTTACGTGGGACTCGGTCCACAACTTTCTCAGGATGAGGATTCCTTCGTCCAACCGCGCGCCACGCTCCTGTATCGGCACGCCGCAGGCGGCCAATTCGCGCAAGTCGCCGCCGCTTCCCACCGCCATGATCATGCGCCCGCCCGAGATGTAATCCAGCGTTGCGTAGGTCTTGGCCACCTGCACCGGATGGCGCGTTGGCAGTGTCAGCACACTGGGTCCCATTTTGACATGGCGGGTGCGCGCGGCGATCATCGCGAACAGGCAGGTGATGTCGAGGCTCGGGTTGCGCGTCACGGTGTGGTCGGAAAGCCAGATCGAGTCCAGCCCGACCGCTTCCGCGGTCTCGGCGTATTTGCACAGCAGGTCCGGTTCGGGCAGCCCGTGTTGCCACTGGCCAAAGCCGATGCCGATCTTGATGCCGTTCATCTCAATCTATCTCCTTGTCCAAACTCAAGAACCGGCGGACTGCCGGCCTTCGACGCCTTCGACCGCCGGCCATCTCATCAATACATTTTTTTAGGAAACGACGCGGCGCCGTCCACGGTCAAAATCGAGCCAGTGGTGAAACTCGCCGCCGGACTTGCCAGGTAAAGCGCTGCGCCGACGATTTCCTCCGGTTCGCCCGCCCGCCCCATAGCGTGCATCGTCTGCGCCAGCGTCATGAAGGGCTCGCTGCGCGACCATCCCTTGCTGATATCGGTGTGGAACGCTCCGGCCATGATGCAGTTAACGCGGACCTTGGGGCCGTATTCATGGGCGAATGCGACCGTGATCGCGTTGAGCCCCGCTTTCGCGGCCGAATAAGAAGCGGTGGTGGCTGAGGGGCGGACCGAAAGCGTCGAGGAGATGTTGATGATGGCTCCGCCGTCCTCCTGCGCCATCCGCGCGCCGAACAACGCCGAGAGGCGGAACGGTCCGCGCAGATTGACGGCCACGACTTTGTCGAACAAATCCTCGCCATGTTCGCGCAGCGAGGAATATAGCGGCGACAGCCCGGCGTTGTTAATCAGCACGTCGCAACGGCCCCATCGCGCGTACACCTCTTCGTACAGCCGGTCGCAGTCCTGCCATTTGCCGACATGAATCGAATGCGCCGACCCATCGCAGCCCAATGCGCGGATTTCCTCCACCGCCGCTTCGCAGGATTCCATGCGGCGGCTGGCAATCGCGCAATTGGCGCCGCATCGCGCGAACCCCAGCGCCATCGCATGGCCCAACCCGCGGCTGCCGCCGGTGATGGCCACGATTTTCCCGCCGTAGTCGTAAGACATGGGTTTGCTCGGCTTGGAGTGGAAAGCCCGCTCCACTCCGGACTCCCTCATTTACTATGAGATCGCAATGCCAATATGGAATCCAGTCACAAGTTCAAAAATCTGCCCAACGCGGGCGCAAACCGGTGCAATCCTAGAACACCGCGATGGGATTTACCGGCGATGCGGTGCCGCGCATCACGATCAGGGGCGCCATAACGAACTGGAACTCATAGCGCCCCAGCGCCTTGGCGCGCTCGGCCAGCGCGTCGAGGTCCATGTTGTCGATCAGATGCACGCCCATCATCACGATCGCGCCAATGTGAATCGACACCCATTCCTCGTCGTAGCCAAACGGCATCGCGTCGCTAACGCCATCGGAACCAAGCACGGCGACCTTACGATCGTGCAGCCATGGCAGGCAGGCGGCGTCGAGCCCCGCCAGCCCTTCCTCCAGCGTCCATGCTCCCTTGGTCTTGCGGCGTTGGCTGCGCCCGGTGCGCACCAGCAGCACGTCGCCCTCCTCCACCGATACGCGATGCTCGCGGGCGGCTTCGTCAAGCTCGTCGGGATAAATATGCTGGTCGAGCTCCAGCCACGGCGCCTTGCGCAACCTGGGAATGTCGAGCAGGACGCCGCGGCCGATCACGCCATTGCGTGCCACATCGATGGCCAGCTTCCGAGCACCGGTGGATCCGACCTGCGAGGCTTCGAAGCCGTTGTACATCTTGCCGTCCCAGAGCATGTGACACAGCGCGTCGAGATGGGTATTGGCGTAGCCGTGGGTGTTGATCCCGAGGTAATCGGCCGTGAACGGAGGGGTGAGCAAATGGGCGTCGTAACCGGACTGGATCATCAGGTGTGTGACCGGGGTTGGATTATCCGGCGCCGGGGCGGTCGCCAGGGGTAGCGCCAATGATACCGCCTCGCCGGTTTTGACCAGCCGCGCGGCGGCCGCCCGCCCGGCGTCGGTGATGTAATTGAGCGCGCCGCGCTGATCCTCCCTGCCCCACCGGCCCCAGTTGCTGATCCGATCGAACAGTCCGTTGATTTCCTGCTTGCTCAGCCGTTGTGACGCGCTCATCGCCGCTTCTCCCTGATAGTGGTTTGACCTATCTACTGCGGCCGCGTTGGATACGCCAGACTTGAGGCCGCCGCGAACGGGTCGCCCGCGCGATCCGGGCATGATAGCCTGCTTGTAGGGCAGCAATCCTCGTCGAGCAAGGCGGCACGTTCACGGGCGCGGACTCGACGGATAATTCCGGCAAAAAAGAGATAACGATGAGCGATCAGGATCCAAGCCAGAGCGGGCGCAAGGCCAACCGCCTTATCAACGAGCAGAGCCCTTATCTGCGCCAACACGCCTACAATCCGGTTGACTGGTATCCGTGGGGCGAAGAAGCGCTGGCGCGCGCCAAGGCGGAGAACAAGCCCATCCTGCTGTCGATTGGCTACTCGGCCTGCCATTGGTGCCACGTGATGGAGCGCGAGTCCTTCGAAGATCCTGAAACAGCGCGGCTGATGAACGAACTGTTCGTGCCGATCAAGGTCGATCGGGAGGAGCGGCCCGACCTCGATCAGATCTACATGGATGCGGTGCAGGCGTTTTCGGGACGCGGCGGCTGGCCGCTGACGATGTTTCTCACGCCCGATTGCGGTCCGTTCTTCGGCGGCACCTATTTCCCGCCGCAGGACCGCCACGGATTGCCCGCCTTCAAGCGCGTGCTGGTGTCGGTCGCCCAGGCGTACACCGATCGCGCGCAGGACGTGGCGCACAACGTGGAGAAGATCACGGAGGCGATCACCGCGATGAGCGGCTACTCTGCGCCCGAGGCCGAGGTGCCGAGATCGGTCGTGGGGGAAGCCGCCGCCGCACTGTCGCGCCACTATGATCGCACCTACGGTGGTCTGGGCCAGGCGCCGAAATTTCCCAACTCATTTGTTTTCTCGCTGTTCCTGCGCGCGCTGGATATCTCCGCCGACCCGGCGCTGGCGGAGATCGTCGATCGCACGCTGACGCACATGGCGAAGGGCGGGATCTACGACCAGATCGGCGGCGGATTTCATCGCTACAGCGTCGATCAGCAGTGGCTGGTGCCGCATTTCGAAAAAATGCTGTACGACAACGCCTTGCTGGCGCGGCTTTACCTGGACGCGGCCCGGGCCCTGGACCGGGGAGAGTTTCTGCAGGTGGCGCGCGAGATTTTCGATTACGTGCTGCGCGAGATGACCAGCCCCGAGGGCGGGTTTTACTCCACCCAGGACGCCGACAGCGAGGGCGAAGAGGGCAAGTTTTTCGTCTGGACGCCGCAGGAGGTCCGCGCGGTATTGGGCGCCGACCTGGCGCCGATCGCCGAGCGTTTCTTCGACGTCAGCGCGGAGGGCAATTTCGAAGGCAAGAACATCCTGCATCGCACGATCGACGTCGCCGATGCGGCGGCGATGTTTCATACCACGGCGCAAGAGATGGAGCGGCGTATCGGTGAGATCAAGCGCCGGCTGTTCGAAGTCCGCGAGCGGCGGGTCAAACCCGGCCGCGACGACAAGATGCTTGCCGCCTGGAACGGTCTGATGATCGGCGCTCTGGCAGAGGGGTTTCTGGCGTTGGGCGATCCGCGCTTGCTCCAGGCCGCCGCGCGCGCAGCCGAGTTCGTGATGACCCGGCTGTGGGACGGGCGCGCGCTACGGCGCTCATACAAGGACGGCGTCGCGCGCTTTAACGGCTATCTGGAAGACTACGCCACGATGGCCAACGCGCTGCTCGACTTATACGAAGCCTCGCTCGATACCAAGTACATCACGCAGGCGCGCGCGCTGATGGACGTGGTGTTGGAGCGGTTTTGGGATCGCAAAAACGGCGGTTTCTTCTTTACCTCAGAAGATCACGAGCGGCTGATCACGCGGCCCAAGCCGCTGTTCGACGGTTCGACACCCTCGGGCAATAGCGAAGCGGTGCTGGCGCTGCTGCGTCTGCATACATACGCGGGCGAGGAGACCTACCAGGACGCGGCGGAGAGCACGATTAAATTGTTCGGCGGATTGATAATGCAGCAGCCGATGGGCTTCGCGCACATGATCGAGGCGGTCGATCTCGAATATCGCGGCGCCCCCGAAGTGGTCCTGGTGGGCGATCCGGCGTCGGCGGAATTCAAAGAATGGCGCGAGCGCATCGGCCTGCTCTATCTTCCCAACCGCGCTTTCTTCGCGGTCAATCCCGCCGCGCCCAACGACGGTTTCATTCCTGACGCCGCACGGGACAAGCCCCAGGTTGACGGGCGATTGACCGCCTACGTGTGCCGCGACTTTACTTGCTCGCCGCCGCAGACCACCCTTGCCGGTCTTGAGGCGCAGCTAAAGCGCCGGGACTGAGTGAGAGCCCTATAAGCCAAGTGGAAAGTCATGGAGCCAGCGCCCGGCTGCCTCAAGCCGGAGATCCGTTCGAGCCAATAGTGGTAAACCGCCCGGGAAGGCATCTCGCCAGCCCATTCAAGGTGGTGGCTTTCAATGCTTTGGGATGCCCCAACCCGCAAGCCGTTGCGGAACTGCTGCGCCGGCCGCCGTTGGCGGGCGCGGCCATAATCCTGCTTAGCGAGGCCGATTGGGGTTTAAGCCGCTCGCGTGCATGTAAGAGCGCTGCGGAGTTGGCCGATCTGCTCGAGATGAGCTTCGCGTATTCACCGGAGTTCGCTTTTCGCCGCGGCCAGGGCGAATTCCGCTCCTTCTTCGGCAACGCCATCCTGGCAGCTGCACCCCTGGAGAAGGTCCGCTTTGTACCACTGCAGGTGTTCTACGACTGGACCAAAAGGCGCCGCTGGAAGCTCGCACCGGAGACGGCAACTACCAAGCTTGGACAACGTGGTGCGGTGGCTGCGGAAGTGCACTTCGGCGAGCGTTCGCTTTCGCTGGCGACGGCGCATCTGGAAAATCGCGTGGCGCCGCAAGGAAGAGCGCGGCAGATGGCCCAACTGCTCGGCGCGCTGCCCTCAAGCGGACCCGCCGTGGTCGGCGGCGACTTGAACACCGCCACGATCAATGTGAACGATTCGCGCGAGTGCGCCGCGATGCTTGCGCGTATGCCCTTGCATCCGCACCGCCTGCGCGCGCCCGAGCCCTACGAGCCTTTATTCGAGGTGCTTGAGCGGGCAGGATTCGAATATCGGCAAGCTAACCCTCCGCTCGCACCCACCTTTACCCCGACCGGACTGCTCCCGCGCTTCATGCGGGCCAAGCTGGACTGGATCGGCCTGCGCGGCCTGAATGCGGTCCCCGGCTCGGCCCGCGTCGTACCTGCCCGCCTCGGACTAAAGCGCCTGTCGGATCACGACTTCGTAGTGTGCGATTTTACGTTTTAGCTGTCGCGCGGGCGCGCGTCCCATGGCCGCCCTTAGAAGCGGAAACCTCAGATAGTCGCTTGAATCAGTCCCACCTCCCCCAACTGGTTTGAGGGTGCAGGTGCGCTCGGGTAAAGAGCTCGTTAGATCGGACGGGAAATTTTGCGCTTAGCACCGTAGGGCCGATGGAGCCGTTGGCGCCGTTGGCGCTGTCAGCTCAGGTGCCTGCGCGGAAGCCTGAATTGGCGGCTTCGCAGATCGCTTGGTTTATCAGCGAAAACAGTTGGTCGGAGAGGGCGGTGTATTCATCCAGAGCGATGCCTTCGAATCCTAAATCGTTCCAGGAGCCCATGCCTCCGAATACCCAGGCGGCTTGGGCGGCGCCCAGGATTTGTCTGGCTTCCAGGGGAAGAAGGGCGCCGCGGGCCAGGTCCGAATGGTGCACGCTGCTCAGGGGATCATCGGCGTGAAGGAGTTCGATTCCGCAGCGGAACGATTTGGCGAATACTTCCAGCTTCTGTTGATTTGCAAAGCCTTCGATTCTCAACAGCGCATTTTCCAACTCACGGCGCAGCGCGCCGATCCCGCGGCCATCGGGCAGCGCACGGGCGCGGTCTTTTGCAACACGGCAGTAGATGATGTCCCAAACTTTCCGATCCGGGTCATTTTGATTTTGGACGCGCCATCGCGCTTCCCAAAAATCGGATGTTGCGTTTCGAACCGATTCGATTAGCCATCTTCCGCCGCCGCCGGCGAATCCGGCCGACTCGCGATCGCTGCTGCCCGCCTCACTTCGCGCCACATGATGCAGCCGCAAACCGATCACAGTTTCATCCCGGAGCTTGGTGATCCATTGGGCAGGATCGGCGGCGAACGCACTTTCTATCGCCGTGCCCGGCGGGTCGAGGATGGCGAACGCGACATGCTTGCAGAACCTAAAAACCGTCGCGGCCGGCCAGAAGTCTTCCCACGGATATCCCTGAATAAAATTGTTGCCGTAAATCGTGAGAGCAACAGCCTGGGCGATTGTTGTTTGCACGGTTTTGGCCGCGGGGGCGTCCGATTTTGGGCGCCCCCCGCGCCAGAGTCAGGGCGTCTGCTCGCAGTTGATCATCCATGGAATACCAAATTTATCGACCAGCATTCCGAAGCGTGCGGCCCAGAAGGTCTGCTGCAGCGGCATTTGGATCGTCCCGCCCTCCGACAAGGCTTTGAATGCGCGTTCGGCTTCTTCCGGTTTGGCGACGCTGAGTGACACCGCGAAGCCCTGCGGCTTCTGGTAGTGCTCAGGCGGAGCGTCGGAACCCATCAGCACCTTGTCGCCCACCGTCATGCGGACGTGCATGACCTTGTCGCGCCAATTGGCCGGCACCTGGTCGGCCATCGGGGATTGCCCATGGGTCATCATCATCTCGATTTTGCCACCGAGGCTTTTCTCGTAGAACTTGAATGCAGCCTCGCATTGGCCATTGAAATTCAGATACGGGTTTAGTTCCATAGCGCACTCCTTTTGGTTGATTAATTTGCCGCGCAGCGCCCTCAGCTGCGGCGGCACAGCGCTTGGAGGCGAACCAGGCTTTGACTCCAGCCCTCCTCCATCCCTTTTAGCATTTCGAACGCCTCAGGCACCTGTGCGGCAGCGCTGGTTTCCAGAGTAAGTTTGGTCTTGCCGTCCTGCTCCTCGAAGGTCACCGTGGTGAACCCTTCAAGCAGCCGGTTCCCGTCGCGGTCCAACGCGATGTTCGTGAACGCCAGGCGCTCCGGCTCCACGACCTCGCGAAACACGCCGCTCATCACGTGTTCGAGGCCGTCTGGCGAGCGCATAACAATCCGCATGGCGCCGCCCGGGCGCGCATCGACCTCGCAGACCGGAGTGGTGAAGCCGCTTGGACCCCACCATTGCGCCATATGTTTCGGGTCGGTCCACATCTTGAATACGAGGCTGCGCGGGGCGTCGAAGATACGCGTCATAACGAGCATCTCTCGCGGCGAATCCGCACCGGCTTCGCTGCTTACTGCCATGATGGTACTCCTTTCATTGTGAAGGCCGCATCTCGCCTTGGCGATAGTTTCATCGAGCCGTCGCAAGGATTTCATCCAGGCGGTCCAGCGAGCTGGTCCATCCGCCACGATGCAAATCGCGCGCCGTTGGCGATTCGAAAACCTCCTGACGCAAGGTCAGCCTGGTCTTGCCGTCCACCTCTTCGAAGGTGACCGTGATCACTGTTTCCGGACCCGTAGGCTTCCCCTGCGCATCGCTCCAGGCGTGGGTAAAGACGAGGCGCTGCGGTTGAACGATCTCGCGAAAAATGCCCTGCACCCAATGATCACCCTCGGGCCCGCGCATGTGGAAGCGGTAGGCGCCGCCGGGCCGCAGGTCGCCAGCAACAATCGTGGTGGTGAAACCGCGCGGACCCTGCCAGCGGACCAGTTCATCGGGGTCGGTCCACATCTTGAAAACCAGGCTGCGAGGGGCGTCGAATATCCGTGTGATCACGAGCACCCGTTCGACGGGCGCATCATCGGCATCACTTCTTGCGGCCACTTTTTTTCTCCTTGATGCGCAGTTCGCGCAGATACTTGTCGAGGCGATCGAAACTGTCCTCCCAAAAACGCCGATACTCCGCCAGGTAGTCGGCGGCGTCCCTGAGCCGACGCGCCACCAGCCGGCACGGCCGCCATTGCGCGTCCCGGCTCCGCGCAACCAGACCGGCCCGCTCCAGCACTTTCAGATGCTTGGAGATGGCGGGGAGGGTCATCTCGAATGGCTCACTCAGCTCCGTGACCGACGCGGTGCCTGACGCGAGGCGGGCCAGGATCGCACGGCGAGTGGGATCGGCGAGAGCCGCGAAGGTGGCGCTGAGAGCATCGTTGTTCGGCATCTCTTAATAAACCAGCAAGTTAAATAACTTACTGGTTAATTATCGCGGCACGAGATCGATGTCAAGCCTTTGGCGGTCGCGCAACGTTTCCCTTTCCGAGATGGAACAGAAAATTTAAGGGGCACCGACGTTGCCGGTCCCCAGCGATCACGCCGACCGAATGAGGCATCTTCCCGCCAGTCCCGCGCCTTTTTCGTGATTTCATGCTTCTCGATTCGGAAAGTGAGCGCCGCGGGAACTGTTGAATGGCGCACATCGGGCCCGCTGGGAAGTAAAAACCGGGACTCCTAATCGAAAATTTCAGTTGCGGTAAAAATTTCGTCTACAATCTTTTAGTCAAATTTTTCTTCTTTTTATTATGTGAGCCGACTCTCAACCAGATTTAATTATTGTCCTCATCTGCATAGAGGAGCTTTTATTTGGACTCGTTTGCGGTACCTGCCTACATTGGTGAGTACACATATCACCACGAGGGGAGTTCATGAAGAAATTGTCTTTGGGCTTTGTGGCAGGTCTTTCGTTGGCGTTCACAGCCGCGGTCGTGGCGCCCACCGCGGCGATCGGGCAACAGGTCACCACCGAGACATTCAACCGCGCCGCGTACGATAGTATCGCGAAGGCCGGTTCGAACGAGACCGTTCCCGACGGAACCCGAGTCACCGCACAGAACTGGCCGCAGTACCAGAAGTTCCTGTCACTCGCGATGAGAGCGTTCTTCAGCGGCAAATACTTCTGGCGCGCGGAGCCTGACTTTTACCTCGAGGTTGGGCCAACCCGTCCACTTCCGCCGCCGCTTGAGTACCGTCAGGACACGGAAAAATACAGCCAGGCCTCCAAGTTGGTGCCGGTGGGCGAAGGAGCGTACACGGTCACCGGGTACGTCGCCGGCCAGCCTTTCCCAAGCGTGGCGGAGCCGAACAAGGCGGAGAAAATCCTCTACAATGCTTACTACCAGTACGCGCCGGCAGTGTTGTGGAATACCTGGCCCGGGTTTCAGATTGATAAGTATATGAACATCTCGCCGGCCGTGAGTCAGATTGTTTACTTCAACCTGGCGCACAACAGCGACCCGGGTTTTCCGCGGGCCAATCCCACCAGCCATGGTTATTTCTACAGCGAATGGGTTCAGCAACTGCTCCCCGAGCAGTCCAAGTACCAAACCGCGCTGATCCTGCTGCCCGACGATCCTGCGCGCGGCCAGGAACTGTATGTTTTTCTGCCGTCACTGCGCCGTTCCCTGCGTCTTTCCGCCTCCGCCCGATGCGCTCCGATAGCAGGTACCGACTGGGCGAATGACGATTCCAAGGACGGCATGAACCGGATTCCAACGCAGTTCACTGCCGATCTGATCGGAGAGAAAAAGATCCTCGCCTTGGTGCATGAAGACGGCGCTTTGCGCGGCGACCCGAAGAATTTCTACACCGGCCATTCGGCGCCGTTTCATCGTGCGGTGACCGGCAAATGGGAACTGCGCGACGTATGGGTGGTTGATGAAGTGCCGCGCGCCTCGATGGTCAATGGGTATTGCTATTCACACGACGTGTTCTATATCGACAAGGAACTGTACGCAGTTCTGCAGAACGAATACTACGACCGCTCCGGCAAGCTGTGGAAGATACAGATCAGCAACCGCACTCAGGACCCGGTGGAAGGATTCAAGCAGGACCGTATAACGATTCCGGCCGGTGACGAGCCGGTATGGATCTACGACCTTCAGAACTCGCACGTCAGCTATGCCTATCCGCAGGGATATACGAAGGTGGATAACAACGTCCCGGCGCAATTGCGCGACGTTTCGATCTATGCGCTGCCCAGCGGGCTCACGCAGATCATGCGTTAGAGGGCGGAGCAGGCTGCGGAACATTTTTTCCGCAGCCTGCTCGCTCATGTGCCAGCTCATCACCAGAGCAGCGGGATTAGCCGGTAGCGGACCCGTCTGACGTAAGCGTCGTAGCCTGCAAGCTCGCTGCTTAACAGGCGCTCCTCGATCACAATGCGGGCGGCGAGCACCGCGATCGGCGCGCCCGCGAGCAGAGCGCCCGCATACGACTCCAGCCAAAGCGGCATTCCCGCCATCAGCAGGGCCCCGCCGGCATACATCGGATGGCGCACGACGGCGTAGGGGCCGCTGTCGATCACGGTCTGCTTTCGTTCTTCCTGGTATTTGACCACCGGCGCGGCGAACGTGTTTTGCTTGAGCGACAGGGCCATCAGCCACCATCCAACGACGAAGAGAATCAGGCCGGCGGAGGAGACCAGCAATCCCGGCCCGCCCAGCAGTTTAAAGCGGAAGACATCCAGCGGAATGAAGACGAGTTGTAGGAAGTACGTGGCTACCAGCAGTAGGGTCAGTATTTTGTCCGCGAGCGGCTGTCCTTTCTGGAGCGGCGGCTTGTAGCGCTCATTGAGCAGGCCCTCGTTGCCGGAAAACACCGCCAGCATCGTGGCTGTCCCCATCACGAGGACCACTCCGACCACCACCCAGCCGCGCCACCAATGTACGGTTCCAGCCGGCAGGAACAGCAGCAGCACGTAGAAGACGACCGGAAATATGACTCCGAACACAAGTTTCAAGCTAAACATGTTGTGTGCGCTCAATGCCCCGGTAGCGGCGACAAACCGACGACCCTCAGCCGCGGCGTGCAAATCGCTTACCAGTATAGCCCCGTCTCGGTTTCGGCGGAGGTTTTCGTCTGATTGACGGCGCGGCGGGGGCGGTCTATGTCATGGGAAGGGCCGATCAGGTCTCGGCGGTGCGGCGCGAACGGCAAATCAATGTGTGCCGCGCCAGGGGGCACAGTTATGGCAACCGTCGCTCAGGACGATCCAATTGAAATGCTTTATGAACGCGGGGTGACCGACGGGCTGCCGGTGGTGCCGCCGACCCGGGAGCGCGTCGACCGCATGCTGGCCGGTGCTCCCTGGCGTCGGCCCGACGAACTGATCGGCGTGCTGGGGCCGCAACTTGGCAAAGCGACGGTCGAGAAGGTCGCCATCAACGCCGTGATGGCCGGTTGCAAGCCCGATTATTTCCCCGTAGTCCTGGCAGCGGCCGAAGGACTGTGCGACAGCGCGCTGTGCGCCCATGGGCTGAGTATTACTCTGATGTCGGGCGCACCGTTAGCTATCATCAACGGTCCGGTGCGCGGCAAAATCGGGCTCAACTCCGGCCACAATGCGCTGGGACACGGCTTTCGAGCCAACGCCACTATCGGGCGCGCGATCCGTCTGATCACGATGAATATCGGCGGGGCGCGGCCGCACGGCGTCACCAAGGCAACCATGGGGCATCCCGGTCAGTACAGTTTCCTGGTGGCCGAGAACGAGGAAATCTCGCCTTGGGAACCGCTGCACGTGGAGCGCGGCTTCAAGAAGGAAGAGTCGGCGATCACCTTTTTCGGCGGCACCGGATTTTTCCAGGTGGCCGACTTCGGCAGCAACAGCGCCCAGCGGCTGGTATCCACGATCGGCGGCACGATGGGCGGGGGCATCAATAATTATCGCGAATATCCGCTGATGTCCGACACGGTGTTGATACTCAGTCCCGAGCATGCGCACACGATTGCGAAGGAGGGATGGTCGAAGCGCGACGTGCGCAACTATCTCTTCGAGACCGTGGTACGAAAGCCGGAGGACCCGGCTGCATCGCCGCCGCGAGGACGGGCGGCCAAGTGGACGACTGCCGAGGGAGCGGTACGCAAATTCCGTTCGCCGGATGCGATCATCGTGGTCGTTGCCGGAGGAACCGCGGGACGACTGTCGGTGGTCATCCCCGGATGGGTCTCGGAGGAACTGGCTGGCAGCGCCCCGGTGAGCAAGCTTATCCGGCTTGAATAATCGTCCCCAAGGACGATACTTAATCCAATCGAAAGGAGGAGCGTGATGGCAGACGATATCCTGGACCCCACCGGTTTCGACAGCCAGCAGCCGGCCAAGCAGATGGCCAAGCGCCTTGACTCATTGAAGGGCAAGACCATCGGCCTGCTCGATATCGGATTCCCCAACGGCGGCGTCTTTTTGGATCGAGTCGAAGACTTGCTCAAGACCAAGTACGGAGTGGCGGAAGTCGTGCGGCGCGCCAAGCCCAGTCCCGCCCGCCCTGCCAAGGATGAAGTGCGAAAGGAGCTGATCGACGGGTGCGATGCAATCGTCGAAGGCCTAAGCAGTTGAGGCTCGTGCATGTCGTGCAGTTCGCACGACACCGCGTATTTTGAGGAGCAGGGAGTGCCGACCGCGAACGTCGCCACCACCGAGTTCCGCGAGGCTGGCAAAATTCAATACACCAACCTCGGCTTCCCCTCGTACGACATAGTTTTTGTGCCGCATCCGATCTTTCCGCAGACCAAAGAAGAAACTTTCGGCAAAGCCGAAGCAGTAATTGAGCAGATCGCGAAGCGGTTGACGGAACCGCAAGGCTCGCGCTGAACCCGGCGCGATGTTGCGCACTGGGATCGCGAATAGTTCCCTTCTGAATTGAGCCCGAGCCCGGTCACATCCCGGGCTCGGCGTCTGTTTTGTAAGTCCCCCCACATTCCCCTCGGAAACAGTTCGCGGCATTTGGCCAAAACCCGATTGAACGTAATTTTGAAGCGAATTGAAGCGCCGCGAGCTTCGGTCCCTGTCCAAATTCTGAAGTCGGAAGGGGTTGCTGAGTGCTGATTGACAGCATCGCCAAAAGGCGGCACGGTCGAAACGTAGCTCAGCGAGGGATTGGGAGAAGTGCGAAATTCCGACCGGGCATGGCAATTATTCGGCGAGACTGAGCCCTATGGTGCGGTAGCCGGTTCGAGCCGGTACAACCGCGCGGAACTCGACACTCGGCGTCTGGGGGAGTTCTTTGAGACCGGCGAGCGCTACATCGCGGAGTTGTTTCGGGTTGTCGCCGGACACCTGGATTCGGGCTTTCGGCCGCGGCGGGCGTTGGACTATGGGTGCGGAGTGGGAAGGATGTTGGTCCCGCTGGCGGCGAGATGCGATGAGGTAATAGGAGTCGATGTTGCCGATTCGATGCTGGCTGAAGCGGCCAAGCACTGCGCGCCGCTCGATAATGTAAAGCTGCTCAAGGGCGATGACTCGCTCTCGCGTATCGACGGAACATTCGATCTGATCCATTCATCGTATGTGCTGCTCCATGTGCCGACATCCCGGGGAGAGGTCATCGTGGAACGGTTGGCGGAAAAGCTCGCGCAGGGAGGCGTTGCCGTCCTGGAGTTTCCTTTAGGATGGCACGTAGCGAAATGGCGCAAGGCCGCGAGTTGGGCGCGAAGAAAAGTCCCCGGAATTAACGGTTTCGCCAACCTGGTCCGGCGCAGGCCGCTGGGTTATCCGCTGATGCAGCTCAACCTATACTCGATGAATCGCTTGTTCGACATAATGAATCGCCACGGCTGCGCGACGGTGTTCATAAGTCTGGAATTGGACCAGTCGGTGCTCAGTGCCACGGCATTTTTTTTGCGCGCGTAGCACCGCCGTCCTTGCGGCATCAGGGCCCCATCGGATCACCTCTCTCGGGCGAGCCTGAAAAAACGGCGGATATTTACATACACGCAATCGGCCACGGGCACCCGCTCACGGCGTAATGCTAAGGCGCGGGGTACGAGTAGGTAGTGACGGCTTCCTTACGCGTGATGCGGCCGTTGGTTCTGGTGATAGTGTCCATTTCTTTAACCACGGTGCCGTCGGGCTGAGTGGTCGTCGTCGTGTTGGTGGTCGATGTGGTCGAATTGGTGGTAACCGGGGAAGGGGGCACCACCACGGGCGGTGGAGCAGACGCTGAGCAACCCATCGCCATCACGCCAACACTCAACGTCATCAGAGCGACCGCGGCAAACCTGCTAACTGAAGCCATGATTTCAAGCTGCCGACGCCCCGCATGCGCGTCAAGCAAGCATCGGTTGAGTTCGTCTTTTTGCGTTAAGCCGCGGCAACGTCATCGCAGATGCGCCTGATTGCCGCGTACTTCGAAAGATTGATTAAAATCCGCCCGCGGCCGCTCTCAACCGGGGCCGAAGTCCCCGATGATTCAGCAGCGGATGGCAATCCGCCTCAATTAGGCAGGTCCATCCGATAGAGCCCCGCGGCGTTGCTCGAGGTGATCTTGCGTGCGACATCCTCGGGTACGCCGGCCATGCTGCGCGCGATTGCCTCGCGCGAATGGGGCCAGGTGGCGTCGCTGTGGGGATAGTCAGAGCCCCACATGAAGTTATCTTCGCCGTAGAACTTCGCGGTCATCCCGGCCATCGGATCGTCCTGGAAAGTTACCCGCAGGTTGCGGCGGAAATAATCGCTGGGCCGCAGCTTGAGGCTCTTCTCGTTGTCGCTGGCCCATTTTTCGTACTGCCGATCCATTCGATAAACCATGTGCGCGGCCCATCCCGCGTCGTGCTCCGCGGAAACTATATTCAGTTGCGGAAACCGATCGAAGACCGCGCCGAATACGAACTGCAGGATGCTCTTCTGAACGTCATGGATAGTATTCATCCGCGTCATCAGCATCTGCATACGCGGGAGCGGCTTTTCGGGGTTCTTGGGCGCCTCGTTGAAGCTCTTGCCGGTTGCGACGTGGAGCGACAGCACCATATTCAGCGACTGGGCGGCGGCCCAAAACGGATCATAGTCGGTGTCGTAGTAGGGCCGGTCAGCCGGAGGGACGCCCCAGATTTGCGCGCCTCTGAATCCCAGTCTCGCACATCGTTCCAGTTCTTTGACCGCCGCCGGTATATCGGTGAGTGGAACCAGGCAGACTCCGTAAAGGCGCTGCGGCGCGGCTGAACAATACTCGCCGACGAAATCGTTGTACACATGAAAGCAGGCCGATTGCAGTTCGAGGTCGTCCATCCCGAACAGCGGCATCCCGAGCGTCGTGTACATGATCTCGGCGGTGACGCCATCAACGTCCTGGTCCTTGAGTCTTGCCAGCGGATCCCATCCGCCCGCCGGCGCCACGCTGAGGTCTTTGACCTTGGAAATATGCTCGTACAGGCGCTGTCCGTTAAGCCCCATTCCAAAGCCCATCGCGACCGGAAATGGGCGCACCCCAGGCGCCGAGAACAGCAGCGTTCCCGAATCGGTCAGGCCCACGCGAGGACTCTGATCGCGATATTTGCGATCCAGCCGCTTTTCCCAAAGGTCGCCCGGTTCCATTACATGCGAATCCGCCGATACGATACCGCTCATGATCGATTGCCTCGCTGCCGGATGGTGCGCGGCGCTGCGCGCACAAAAATCCTGCTACGGTGTACGCAACGAATCAAGCTGGTTCTGTGCCGCCGCGGCGGGCGGGCGGGATTTTTTCAGGTCGCCGACTGCGTTAACGTGAGGACGCCATGATAAAAATCGCGATAAGTCTTTTCGGTCTGCAGAATTGGTTTGGCGGCGATTTCGCTCCGGTGCTCGACGTCGTGCGGTTGGCCGACCGCAAAGGGGTGGATCAGGTAAACGTCGTCGATCACGTGATCATGAGCGAAGAGACGGACAAGTACCCCTATGGCAAATTTCCTGCCGCGCCCTCAACACCCTGGTACGAACCGATTACGGTGCTGGCGGCAGCGGCGGGCGCGACGGAAAAAATCCGGCTCTCCACCGGAATCGTGATCTCCCCCTTGCGTCCGGCCGTGCTGCTGGCGAAGCAACTCGCCACGCTCGACGTCATTTCACGCGGGCGGGTCGAAGTCGGACTGGGCACAGGATGGCAACGCCAGGAGTATGAGGCCTGCGGGGTGCCGTGGGAGCGGCGCTTCACGCGGATGTGGGAGCAGGTGCGCGTGTGCAAGGAGCTGTGGAGCAAGGCGCCCGTCACCTTCGAGGGGGAGACCATATCATTTAAGCAGCTCTATTCGATACCGTTTCCGGTCCACAAGCATATTCCGTTGTGGTTCGGCGTAGAAACTTCCAAGCGCAACATCGAGGCGATTGCCGAGTTGGGCGACGGATGGCTCCCGATGGAACGCGACCCTGAAAAGCTCAAGGCGCAGATCGCGGCCTTGCACGCCGCTTTCAAGGCGCGCGGACGCGATCCGAAAACCCTCACCGTGCGCACGGGACTGCGTCCCGTCTTTCGCAACGACCGCAGCGTTGACCTCGACGCCACCCTGGCGCAAGTCCCCGCGGTAATCGAGGCAGGCGTCAACATCATCGACTTCATGCCGGCGGTATATTGCAAGGAACCGAAGGAGGCCGAGCCGTTCTTCGAACGGATAGTCAGCCTCAAGAAGCAATATTGAGATGACGCTTACAGCTCGACGCGGGAGGAAAGCGTCAGTCCGCCGTCGCACACGTACGCGGCGCCGGTAACGTAGGAGGACAGGTCAGAGGCGAGGAACAGCACCACGTTGGCGAGTTCCTCGGGCTTGCCCATCCGGCGCAGCGGCACTTTCTGCTCGAATCTTTTGCGGCGCTCCGGCTCGGCGTTGATCTGAAGCACGGGCGGCGTCGCGATCACTCCCGGACATACGCAATTCGCGCGGATCCCGAACGGTCCGTATTCCTGCGCCACCGCACGGGTGAAATTGATCACCCCGGCTTTGACGGCGTTGTAGGCAGAGTTTTTGTAGTCGGCGAACAGTCCCGAGATCGACGCCGTGTTTACGATCGAGCCGGAGCCCTGTTCGCGCATCACAGCGAGCGCCGCGCGCGTGCCGCGGAACACGGCGGTCAGACCGATGTTTATCGCGTGGTCCCAGAACTCGTCCTTGAAGTCGCCTGCCAGCGCCGGCTCCCATCCTTTGCCGAAGGCGTAGGCGTTGTTGTGGATGAAGTCGAGGCGGCCGAACTGTTTGCGCGCCAGCGCCACGGCGCTCTGGATGTCGGACTCCTTCGTCACGTCGATCTTGATCGGCTCGGCCTTGCCGCCGGCTCCCGCAATTTCCGCGGCCACAGCTTTGGCTCCTCTTTCGCTGTGATCGGCGACAATCACCGTGCCGCCGCGCTGGGCGAATCCGATCGCGGTGGCCCTCCCGATTCCCGACGCGGCGCCGGTCACGATTCCAACCTTTCCGTCAAAGCGCATATCCAACGACCTCCAGCGCAGTCCGATTTACCACCATCGACTCAAGATCGCCATCGGCACAATGGTGTCTAGTTTGCCGGCTGCGGGGTTAAGGCACCCGGGCAGCGTTTATTGCCGCGCCCTTTCCGGCTGTTTTTTTTGGCTGCTGTCATTTCTTCATCCTGACGCAACTCTTTGGCATCAGCCATTTCAAAAATGCTATCCAGCTTCCGGCACTCCCGGTACGCTTTTAAATAGTCCAATGGAGAAGAATTTCGGAACTGAGAGGATCGCCGCCGCGGCGGTACCGTCCGGCGGGCTGCCGCCGCTGGTCGATACCCATTGCCATCTCGCGGACCGCAAGCTGCAAGCCGACGCGGTGGCGTTGATCGCACGCGCGGAAGCGGCGGGCGTGCGCGTTATCGTGTCGGTGGGCGCAATCGGCTCGATCCAGACCGATCGTGACACCGTGGCGATCGCCGAGCGTCACGACAACATCTATGCCGTGATCGGGGTGCATCCGCACGACGCCGCCAGCTGCGATACGCGCCGTTTGGACGAAGTTCGGGAACTGGCTGGTTCAAAAAAGGTCGTCGCGATCGGTGAGACCGGGATGGACCTGCATTACCAGAACTCTACCCGCCAGGCGCAGGAAGAAAGTCTGCGGCGCCATCTGCGGCTGGCTAACGAGCTGTCGCTTCCGGTCGTAATCCATTGCCGCGAGGCCGAGCCGATGGTGGCCGCAGTCGTGAAGGAGGAGGGAATGCCGGCGGCGGGCGGCGCGGTGCATTGCTTCACCGGCACCACCGAGGACGCGCTTCGGTTCCTGGCGCTGGGCTTTTACATCTCGTTCTCCGGTATCATAACTTTCAAGAACGCGGGATCGTTGCGCGAGACCGCCCGAATAATTCCCGATAATCGCCTCCTGGTCGAAACCGACGCACCCTATCTCACTCCGGAGCCTAATCGCGGGCGCCATAACGAACCGGCGTATGTGGCATTGACGTTCGGAGCCCTGGCCAGGCTGCGCAATACCCTGCCTTCCGCTCTGGCGGCTCAGATAATGACGAACGCCGCCGCCCTGTTTCGCTTCAAACCTCCGCCCGCGGGCCTGGCGGCTTGAGCACGGTTTGCACGGCGATCGTCCTGGCTGACTAACCCTTCGCCTGCGCTGATCCAGTTTGGAGTCCGGACGGGCGGCAGGCCGCTGCGGCCACTGTGCCACAGGTGCTCCCACGATTCCTGGAATCCCGCCGACGCGATCGCCCCATTGCATGTCGTGCACTTCGTGGACCACTTTTGCACCCGCCGCCAAAGCCTTGGCAAACACGCTGTCCAGGTCTTCCATTTGGACATGCAGATGAACCGGGCCCCGCTCAATTCTTGCGGGGTGCGGACCCGTCGCGCGTACTCGCCCACGTCGCGCGCCGCGGGATTGGAGTAATGAGGAGCGACCCGCCAATCTGAAACTGTGTGAGGCTTGTCATCCGCGGGCTGTCGGGGCGCCTCAGTGGAGTTGTCCGGCCCTGTTCTTCTAACCTATAAACCGCCGGACCGCGAAACGGTTACGGGATGGCGGCGCTGTCATGCCAAACTGTCGGGGAACAGGAGAAGCGATGGATACCGAGTATCGTCCCGCGCGTGAGGAGGATTTGCCAGCGATGCGAATGGTGCAGGGGCTTGCAGTGCACGACCTGGCCGCACGCCAGGGATTCGACGTTTCAAGCATGCCGCTTGACGATCAGCCGACCCCGCCGATGCGTTACCTGCGCCGCTCGGAGCCCGACATGTCGTGGGTAGCCGTCCGCGACGGACGCGTGGCCGGATTCAGCCAGGGCTTCGTACGCGGCGATCTCTGGTTCCTGTCCAACCTCTTCGTCCATCCGGAGGTCCACAGCGGCGGTATTGGCGCGGCGCTGCTGCAAAGATGCCTTCAGGCGGGCTTGCGCCGCGGCGCGAGTGTCCGCGCCGTCTGCTCCAGCCCGGAACTCGCCGCGCAGGCGCTTTACGCGCGCGCCGCGATGATCCCGCGCTTCCCGCTGTTCGCTCTTGAAGGCCACGTCGAAGCGCTGCGCAGGCTGCCGCCGGCGCGGGCCCGAATCGTCCGGCCGAAGGCTTCGAGCAGGTTGATCGGCAGACTCGGCAGCCTGGACGAATACGTATGGGGAGGACGGCGCGACCGGGATCACCGCTTCGCACAGCGCGAGATGAAGCTTGGATGCGTCGCGATCGAAGGCGACGGGGAGCATCTGGCCGCCTACGCCTACTGCAGTGCCGGGCAGGTCGGCCCGCTTTGCGCACGCAGGCCGCGTCTTCAACTGGAGCTGCTGCGCGCGGCCGGCGACGCGCTGGGCGAGGGCGGCGGTGCGGGAAAGGTCAGGGTGTGGGTGCCGGGCGTCAACGGCGTCGCGTTCGTCGCGCTGCTGGAGGCCGGCTTCCGGATACTTTTCTCCAACCTGTTCATGGCGTCGCGGCCGTTTGGACGCTTCGATCGTTATATCCCCTCGGGCGGCACTTTGTTGTAGCCCGGACAGCGAGAGTCACGGTGGAAGGGATGGAAAAAAATACCGGGCGCAGACGCACGAAGACCCGCCTCGCCGAGCAGGCCGCGGCCATCCCGCTGCTGGAATTCGACGCCGGCCGGATCGCGATAATCGAGCCCGCGCGAGTGATCAAGCCGATCGATATCGCGGAGCATTGCGTAATGTGCTTTTTCCAGGAGGTGGTCCGTGAAGCAGTGAGCGGCGGCGCAAACGCGCGGCACGTGCACACCGGCGAGAGCGAAGGCGGCGACTACCCGGTCTATGAGCTGGACTACGGGGGCCGGAGGCTCGTCGTGGTCTCTCCCGGCGTGGGCGCGCCGGCGGCTGTCGCGCGCCTGGAGCGCATGATCGCGCTGGGATGTCGCAAATTTATCGTCTGCGGCGGGGCCGGCACTTTGGACAGCGCGATCGCGGTGGGGCACATCGTGGTGCCCGACTCCGCCGTGCGCGACGAAGGCGCCTCGTACTACTACCTCAAGCCTGCACGCGAAGTGGCGCCCACGCGGCGCGCGTTGGCCGCGATCGAAGCGGTGCTGCGCGAGAACCATCACCAGTACATCCGGGGCAAGACCTGGACCACCGACGCTGTTTATCGCGAAACGCGCGCGCGGATGAACCGCCGGCGGCGCGAAGGATGCGTGGTGGTCGAGATGGAGGCAGCGGCATTCTTCGCGGTCGCGCGTTTTCGCCGTGTCGAATGCGCCCAGATTCTTTACGGCGGCGATAGCCTGGCCGGCCGCCGCTGGGACGCGCGCGGATGGAATCGCCACGCCATGCGTGAGCGGCTCTTTCACCTCGCTGCCCAGGCATGTTTGCGGCTGTAGCGAATCGACCCCAAAGCCACGGCGCGGCTGCGGCTCGCGATTAAAGACGCAAAGAAGCGATGAATCAGGAACGTGGACGTAGGAACGTAGGACGAGGCGGACACGACTTCACAGTCACTTGAGATGCAGCTCGGCCGAATGCTCCGGATCGTTGCGGTCGCTGATTCTTACAAAATCCTGAACTGGGAAGAGGGCTCTGCTGCCTGTTCTGCCCGATCCTAAGCCTAGCGCCACCGTGTCCTGCTGCGTGTCCCACCACAGCAAAAGATAGTTTTCCCGGCCCAGCACCTTCGCAGCATGAAAGGGCGTGGACGGCACGACCGCTGTAATGAGGGACAGCGCCGGGCCTCACTTCACGCCATGATGACGGTTGGCGAGCCGTTCGCGGACGAAATAGTAAATGAGCATTTTACGAATCTTGCAAAGATCTTCAATTGGCGAACGAATCACTGGTTGGTGGAGCTGATCGGGGTCGAAAACCGACGACCTCCTGAATGCCAATGGTCGGTCATCTCGGTGCGGTGGACCATATGTTCTTGACTTGGCGCGCGGTTGCAAAAGCCGGGGCCAGAAGCCGTGATCGTCTAATCATTTGATAGGGTCGATTTACAACATTGAAATATTTAATTTCTTGCGAGAAGCTTGGCTCCAATGTCTCGATTTGTTGCGCGAACCTGGCCTCTACCCACTCGTACAGTTCGGCGTCATATTCATTCATCATTTCCAATCGTCTTCTCGTCGGCTCCGTTATTGTATGCCCCTGGCTGCTCCCCTTACTTTCATTTACGGCATGAAATAAAGTTCTGTATGCGGGTACGTTGTAGAGCCGTTTCAGAAACCAAACGAGTTGGTCGAACTGCGCCAAGGAAGCCGCAACGACGAATTTTCCTTCAATATTCTTTTTGGCCTGCTCAAGGTGCCGTCGTTCGACGG
>Ga0126381_100000747_pt1 | contig 35534 bp, 33 predicted proteins | sample PanSoiMetPlot_28_FD_96465 | JGI IMG/M metagenome (GOLD analysis project Ga0126381, IMG submission 96465) | Tropical forest soil microbial communities from Panama - MetaG Plot_28 | ecosystem: Environmental > Terrestrial > Soil > Tropical forest > Bulk soil | place: Panama | collected 2016-02-17 | reverse complement strand
GCCATGGGTTCTTCACCCGCGCGGGCGGCGTGTCCGAGGGAATCTACACGAGTCTCAACGGCGGAATCGGCTCGCGCGACGATCCCGCCAAGGTGGCGGAGAACCGCGCCCGCATGGCGGCCGTGCTCGGCGTGCGCGCGGAGCATCTGCTCACCGCCTATCAGACCCATTCGGCGGACGTGATCACGCTCGACGCGCCCTGGACCCGGGAAACACGGCCGCGCGCCGACGCGATCGTTACCCGCCGGCGCGGGATCGCCGTCGGGGTGACCACTGCCGATTGCGGCCCCGTTCTCTTCGCGGACACGGAGGCCGGCGTCATCGGGGCCGCCCATGCGGGCTGGCGCGGCGCGCTGCATGGCGTGCTGGAGGCGGCGATCAACGCGATGGAGGGTCTCGGTGCCCGGCGGGCGCGCATCACGGCGGCGCTCGGCCCCATGATCCGCCAGCCCAATTACGAAGTCGGCCCCGAATTCCTCGCGCAGTTTACGGCCGCCGACGGCGCAAACCGCGGGTTCTTCGTGCCGTCCGGCCGCGAGAGTCATGCCCGGTTCGACCTCGCTGGCTACATCGCGGCAAGGCTGCGCCGCAGCGGCATCGCGGCGATCGAAGACCTCGGCCGGTGCACCTATGGGTCGCCGGAGGAGTTCTTCAGCTTTCGCGCCTCGACCCATCGCGGCGAGCCCGATTACGGGCGGCACGTCAACGCGATCGTGCTGACGGAGTGATGCCGTGTCCCGGGGCTTGACCCGGGACCGCCTGTCCCTGCGAAAGCAGGGATCGCAACATTATGCCCGCGCTTGAGACGGTTCCCGGCTCAAGGCCGGGACAAGCTTGGAACGGTCCCGGCTCCATAAGCGCGTTTACGCGCGTCTTCGACGCGCTATGGCCGGGACATGGCGGCGGCGCAACCGGAAGGTGGCGCCGCGCCGGTCGAGGAATCAGGGAAAATTCGGGACAACAAATCGGCTCGTATTGCCAGGCTCGCCGCCTCCTTGTTATCAGGGCGCCGCGCGTGGAAACCGGGCTGCCACCGGTCCCGGGGAGGCTACGATGGCGACGATGGCGACCAGGAACAATGGATCGATCAAGCTCGTCGCCGGCAACTCCAACCCGGCGCTGGCGCAGGACATCGGCGCCTATCTCGAGACGCCGCTCACCAAGGCGGTGGTGCGGCGCTTCGCCGACATGGAGATTTTCGTCGAGATCCAGGAGAACGTGCGCGGCACCGACGTGTTCGTGATCCAGTCGACCTCGTTCCCGGCCAACGACCACCTGATGGAACTGTTGATCATCATCGACGCGCTGCGGCGCGCGTCGGGGCGGCGCATCACGGCGGTGATCCCCTACTTCGGCTACGCCCGGCAGGACCGCAAACCCGGGCCGCGCACGCCGATCTCCGCCAAGCTCGTCGCCAATCTTATCGCGCGGGCGGGTGCCGACCGGGTGATGACGCTGGATCTGCACGCCGGCCAGATCCAGGGCTTCTTCGATATTCCGACCGACAATCTGTATGCGGCGCCGATGATGGTGCGCGACATCCGCGAGCGGTTCGACCTCGGCAAGATCATGGTGGTATCGCCCGACGTCGGCGGGGTCGCGCGCGCGCGCGGGCTTGCCAAGCGCATCAACGCACCGCTCGCGATCGTGGACAAGCGGCGCGAGCGCGCCGGCGAGTCCGAGGTGATGAACGTGATCGGCGATGTCGACGGCCATATCTGCATCCTGGTCGACGACATCATCGATTCCGGCGGCACCGTGGTGAACGCGGCCGATGCCTTGCTGGAGAAGGGCGCGACCGAGGTCTATGCCTACATCACCCATGGGGTTCTGTCGGGCGGCGCGGTCGCCCGCATCGTAGGCTCCCGGCTCAAGGAACTGGTCATCACCGACTCGATCGAGCCGAGCGAGGCCGTCAAGGTGGCGCGCAACATCCGGGCGCTGTCGGTCGCGCCGTTGATCGGCGAGGCGATCGGCCGAACCGCCGCCGAGGAGTCGGTGTCGAGCCTGTTTGATTGACGAACCGGTGGCTTAGTAGGGTGGGCAACCGCGCCTGCTGAACGCTCTCCGCGTGGGCAAAATCGCTTGCGCGGTTGCCCACGCGGCCAAGTGGTTGCTGGCGATTTTGCCCACCCTACCAAGGTCGGCCAATTCGCTGTTTGATTGACGAACCGGCTGCTATCCACAGGTGCAGCGTGCGCGATGGCGGTGTGACGGTGCCGTGACGGCGCGGTTTGTTGATTCGCCCTGTGGAAGAGTGGGGCGGAGGAGTCGGGATATCCACGAATCCTTAAGCATCGCCAGAGTCAAATGCGCTTTGGCGGCTGGAATCGAGCGTCTATATTCGAGTCGCTAGGTGATTCGCCCGCCGGCGGTCAACCCGGCTCGATAATCGGCCGCGCGCCAGAACGCCGCTGTCGGTGGAGTGGGTTGTTTTGAGCATGATCAGTGGGCCCCGGTTCTCGGAAAGGATCATGCTCCGGCATAAAGTAGAGTGAGATGACGATTCGAGGAAACGTCATCTCACTCTAGGGTCATGATGGCGTACGCCCACTTCCGAGCGGAGACGGAATGTCCCTGACCGATCTGAGCCAGCAAAGCCGCGGCAATCCTCTCGAGGTGGTCGAACGCGTCGCGTCATCGAACGACTGGTCGTTCGAGCGCGCCGGCGAGGACGAGATCACCATCCTGGTGCGCGGGAAGTGGACCGACTATCAGGTCTCGTTCACCTGGATGTTCGACATCGAAGCGCTGCATCTGGCCTGCGCCTTCGAACTCAAGGTGCCGGAGCGCTGGCGGCCGCAGGTGCAGCAGCTGATCTCGCTCATCAACGAGCAGATGTGGGTCGGGCATTTCGATTTGTGGAATGCCGACGGCATCGTGATGTACCGCCACGCACTTCTGCTGGCGGGCGGCGTGGAGGCCTCGGGCCGGCAATGCGAAGCGCTGCTGTCGACCGCGCTCGACGCCTGCGAGCGGTATTTCCCGGCCTTCCAGTTCGTGGTCTGGGCCGGCAAGGGCGCGCGCGAAGCGCTCGATGCCGCCATGTTTGAAACCGCTGGCGAAGCTTGATAGTCCGTGCGGCGACCGATTGGCGGCATCCCGGAGGACCGGAGATGACGACCGGAGGGAAGCCATGAACGCGCGCTCGCTCGCCCACCTCAACAAGACGATTCTGCTCGTGGGCGCCGGCAAGATGGGCGGCGCGATGCTTGAGGGCTGGCTCGGGCTCGGGCTCGAGCCGCAACATGCCGCGGTGCTGGAGCCGCAGCCCTCACGCGAAATCAGCGCGCTGGCGGGTCGCGGGCTGCGGATCAATCCGGCGGCGAACGCGGCGGGCGACGTCTCCGCCATCGTGATCGCGGTCAAGCCGCAGGTCGCCGCCGATGTGATCCCGACGCTCGCTGCTTTTGTGGGCGCCGGGACCGTGGTGGTTTCGATCATGGCGGGGCGCACGCTCGATTTTCTCGAGCAGACGCTGTCGCAGCGGGCGGCCCTGGTGCGCGCAATGCCGAACACGCCCGCCGCCATCGGGCGCGGCATCACGGTCGCGGTTCCCAATGTGCGGGTCTCGGCGCGGCAGCGCGAGCTGGTGCACGCGCTCCTGTCGGCCACCGGCGCGGTCGAATGGATCGCCGACGAGGGGCTGATGGATGCGGTGACGGCGGTCTCGGGCTCGGGGCCCGCCTATGTGTTCCTGCTGGCGGAAGCATTGGCGCAGGCCGGCGCCGCCGCCGGGCTGCCCCGCGAGCTTGCGGCGCGGCTTGCGCGTGCCACTGTCGCGGGCGCGGGTGAGCTCCTCCAGCGCTCACCGCTCGATCCGGCGACTCTGCGGCAGAACGTCACTTCGCCGGGCGGCACCACCGCGGCGGCGCTCGAGGTCTTGCGCGGCCCGCAGGGCCTCGCGGAGCTGATGGACAAAGCGGTGGCGGCCGCCACCGAGCGCTCGCGCCAGCTCGCCGGCTGATCGCGCCGGTTTTCGCGGCAGCCTTACCCGATCGACTGCCCTGGAAGTGCCCGCTTTGCGGGCTTAAGTTCATGCACGGCTCACAAACAGGAGGCCGCCATGGCGCGCACACCGTCGCGTACACCCCGACGTCCGGCATCGCCGAAATCACCCGAGGGCACGTCCGAGCGCGAGCGGGTCGTCGGGGCGTTCATGGCGCTCCTTGCCGAGAGGTCGATGGAGGAGATCGGTTTCGGGGAAATCGCGGCGCGCGCGGACGTCTCGCTGCCGCAGCTGCGCGACCTGTTCGGCTCCAAGCTCGCGATGCTCTCGGCCTTCACCAAGGAGACCGACCGGCAGGTGCTCGGCAGCATCGATGCCGACATGGCCGAGGAACCGCCGCGCGAGCGGCTGTTCGACGTGCTGATGCGCCGGCTCGAAGTGCTCGCCCCCCACAAGGCCGCGATGCGCTCGCTCCTGCGCTCCGCCCGCCGCAACCCGCCGCTGGCGCTGGCGCTCAACTCGCTGGCGGTGCGCTCGCAGCAATGGATGCTGACCGCCGCCGACATTTCCGCGGCCGGCCCCAAAGGCATGGTGCGCGCGCAGGGGCTCGCGGTCCTTTATGCCTCGGTGCTGCGCACCTGGCTCGACGACGAGGACGAAGGCCTTGCCCGCACCATGGCGGCGCTCGACCGGGCGCTGGCGCGCGGACAGCGCTGGTCGGGATTTCTCGACGATCTCGGCCGCATTCCGGCCTGCGCCCGCCGCTTCGGCCGCCGCCGCTCGCGCGACGCCGACGAAGGCGAAGGCGCCGCTGCTGCCGTCTAGTCTAGCTAAACGGGGACTCTGATCGTCGCCCGCAGCCCGCCGAGGGGGCTGTCGGAGAGCATGATGTCGCCGCCGTGCGAGCGCGCGATGTCGCGGGCGATCGCGAGGCCCAATCCGCTGCCGCCCTGGTCCTGATTACGCGCGTCGTCCAGACGCAGGAACGGCTTGAACACTTCCTCGCGCAGGTGCGGCGGAATGCCGGGACCGTCATCGTCCACCGTCACGGTGAGCCAGCGATGATCGCGGTGGCCGGTGATGGAGATCGTGTCGGCATGGCGCGCCGCGTTCGAAACGAGGTTGGCAAGGCAGCGCTTGAAGGCGGCGGGCCGCACCGTCACGATCGGCCGGCCGTGAAAGACCACGCTCGCCTTGTGGCCGTTGCGCTCCACGTCGCCCTTGAGCTCGTTCAGGAAGGCCGCCATGTCGGTCGGCGCCGACTGCTCGCCGGTGTCCCCGCGCGCGAACGCCAGATAGGCCTCCAGCATCTGGCCCATCTCGTCGACGTCCTTCTTCATCGCTTCGATCTCGGGGCTGTCCCCGATCAGGGCAAATTCGAGCTTGAACCGGGTCAGGATGGTGCGCAGGTCATGAGAGACGCCGGCCAGCATGGTGGTGCGCTGCTCGATCGCGCGCTCGATGCGGCTCTTCATCTCGATGAAGGCCGCAGCCGCGCGGCGCACCTCGCGCGCGCCGCGCGGGCGGAAATTGGGCACCTCGCGGCCCTTGCCGAAGCTTTCGGCGGCGTCGGCAAGCCGCAGGATCGGACGGATCTGGTTGCGCAGGAAAATGATGGCGACGGTGAGCAGCACCAGCGAGGTGCCGACCATCCACATCAGAAAGATTTCCGAGTTCGACACATAGGCGGCGCTGCGGCGCGCGAAGACCCGCATGACCGTGTTGTCGAGCTTGATGCGAATCTCGACCAGCGCCGATTTGCCGACGGTGTCGATCCAGAACGGCCGCCCGATCTGCCGGCCAAGCTCCTCCGAGAGCGATTGATCGAGCAGCGAGAAGAAGGGCTTCGGCCCCGGCGGGGGCAGCTCGTTCTCGGGCAGGAAATCGACGATGAGGTCGAGCTTCTCCTGGGCGATGCGCCGCAGCAGCGCCCGGTCGGCGTCCTGCGGATAGCCCTTGTAGATTTCGATCAGGGCCGCGATGTCCTGCACCACCACGGCGGAGAGGCGCTGCGTCACCAGGTTCCAGTGCCGCTCCATGAACACGAAGGCCACGACCGACTGCAACAGGACCATGGGGACGATGATGATGAGGAGCGCGCGCGCATAGAGCCCCTTCGGCATCATGCCCCTGAGCCAGATGCCGGAGCGGTCATAGAGATCGTAGAGGCGCACGGCCGCGGTGCGCAGCGCCGCCATGCCGATGTCGATGCTGGTCATGGCGTGGTCACCAGCCGGTAGCCGACGCCGCGCACGGTCTGGATCAAGAGCGGGTTGGCGGGATCCTGCTCGACCTTGCGGCGCAGCCGGTTGACCTGGACGTCGACCGCGCGCTCCCCGAAGGAGCCGCCGTTGCCGGCAAGCGCAAGGCGCGGCACGGTCTCGCCCGGACAGGCGGCCAGCACCCGCAGCATCTCGCGTTCGCGATCGGTCAGATGCACGACCTCCTCGCCGCGGCGCAGCTCGCCGCGGCCGAGATGAAACACGAAGCCGGCGAACCTGACGCTCTCCGGCGGCGCCGCGGAGGGTGGACGGGCGCGCTTGAGGATATTGGCGATCCGCAGCGAAAGCTCGCGCGGCTCGAACGGCTTGCCGACGTAGTCGTCGGCGCCGATCTCGAGCCCGGCGATGCGGCTCTCCGCCTCGCCCCGCGCGGTCAGCATCAGGATCGGCACGCTCGAGGAGGAGCGGAGCGAGCGCGCGAAATCGAAGCCGGTCTCGCCCGGCATCATGACGTCGAGGATCATCAGATCAAAGCGCAGGCCGCCAAGCTTGGCGCGCGCCTCCGCGGCGGTTTCCGCGGTGGTGACTCGATAGCCCTCGGACAGGAGAAAGCGCGACAGCAGATCGCGGATGCGGCGATCGTCGTCGACGACAAGCAGATGCGGCGCGTCATCCGCGAGCAGGACGGGCCGAGATGTCACCCCCCGCATCGTCAACCGCCTCAGGAGCGCTGCCGGCGCGCCCGATCGGCGCGCGCGATAAAGCGCAGCACGCTGTCATGATGATCGACGTCGATCATCGCCACCAGGAACCGGCAGGCCGCGTCGTGGGCGTTGGGCCCCAGCTCGGCGAGCGCCCGCGCGATCCGATCTGTCTGCAGCCCCACGAGCTTCATGGCGAGCCCCTCGCCCCTGGGGGTGACATAGAGGAGGCGCTGGCGCCGATCGTTGGCGCCTTCCTTCTGCACTACGTAGCCCTGGTCGATGAGCTGCTTGAGGACCCGCCCAAGCGACTGCTTGGTGATCTTCAGGATGTCGAGCAGCTCGGCTACCTTCATGCCAGGATTGCGATTGACGAAGTGCAGCACCCGATGATGGGCGCGCCCGAAGCCGAACCGGGCCAGGACCTCGTCCGGATCGCTGACGAAGTCGCGATAGGCAAAGAACAAAAGCTCGATGATGTCCCAAATGGGCTCATCGACGCGCGTGGTGCGAGGCTCGGGGGCCAAGATCGGGGCCTCGTCAAGGGCCGGTGAATTTATGTCAGCCATATTGACATATTTTGCGGTGCTGGGTAACCCAAGAAGGCTTCGGAACAAAGCATTCCTGTCCGAGGCCCCCGTTCTGAGGCGGTCATTGCGCCCGGCGCGCAAGCGCGCTCTCATGGGGCGGCGAAAACATACCGGGTGTCGGGGCGCGACGCAAAAGCGTTCAGGACCCACGGCGACGCGGGTGCCGTGCCGATCGCCCGGCTACCCGGACACGGAGGAAACGCCATGGATAAGCCTTATGACCGGCTCGACGGCGTCATCTGGTACGACGGCAAGCTGGTGCCCTGGGGGGAGGCCAACCTCCACGTTTTGTCGCATGGCCTGCACTATGCCAGCTGCGTGTTCGAGGGCGAGCGCGCCTATGGGGGCGCAATCTTCAAGTGCACCGAGCATTCCGAGCGGCTGAAGCGGTCGGCGCAGACGCTGGATTTCGAGATTCCCTATTCGGTCGCCGAGATCGACGCCGCCAAGCGCCTGGTGCTGGAGAAGAACGGGCAGCAGGACGCCTATGTGCGGCCGGTCGCGTGGCGCGGCTCCGAGCAGATGGGCGTCTCCGCCCAGAACAACAAAATCCATCTGGCGATCGCGACTTGGCAGTGGCCGAGCTATTTCGACCCGGCGCAGCGGCTCAAGGGCATCCGCCTCGACCTCGCCGAATACCGCCGACCCGATCCGGCAACCGCGCCCACCCGCGCCAAGGCGGCGGGCCTCTACATGATCTGCACCATCTCCAAGCACAAGGCGGAGCGCAAAGGTTACGCGGACGCCATGATGCTCGACTGGCAGGGCCGGGTCGCCGAATGCACCGGCGCCAACATCTTCTTCATCCGGGACGGCAAAATTCACACCCCGATCGCCGACTGCTTCCTGGATGGAATCACCCGCCGCACCGTCATGGACCTGGCGCAGCGGCGCGGCATCGAGGTCATCGAGCGCCGCGTCATGCCGGATGAGCTCTCGGGCTTTTCCGAATGCTTCATCACCGGCAGCGCCGCGGAGGTCACGGGCGTCTCCGAGATCGCCCATTGGCGGTTCACGCCGGGCGCCATCACCCGGCAGCTCATGGACGATTACACCGCCGAGGTGCAGCCCAAGGGCAAGGCCGCCGCCGCGTAGTGCGCGCTTGCCACTGACGGATCGATCCGTCAGCTTTGCTCGTGCAGCCTGATCATCGCCTCGCCCATGCGGACTACGCGGGCATCGAGGCCCGCGGCGCCGACGCTCTGTGCAGTCACGCGTGCACCTTCGAGCAGCAGGTTGAGCTCGTCGGCGAGGAGATCGGGCTCGCCCAGGCGGGCGGCGCGGCAAAGCTCGATCAGGCGCTCGCGTTGCGCGTTCTTGAACTCCTCAATGACCCGGCGGGCGGGGTGATCCTTCTCCGGCAGCTCGACAGCGGCATTGGCCAGCGGACAGCCCCGCTCGTCGCTGGCGGCAAGATGGGCCGCCATCTCCCGCAGCCAGGCGCGCAGCTGGGCGGCAGGGTCGCCCGGATGGGCCTTATCGAAACGGTCCCAACAGGCGTCCGCGGCGAAGGCGGCTTGCCGCAGATATTCGGCCACCAAAGCGTCCTTCGAGGCGAAATGCCGGTACAGCGTCATCTTGTTGGTGTGGGCGGCCTCGGCGATCGATTCTACCCCCACGGCACGGATTCCGTGCCGATAGAATAGATCAGCGGCGGCCGCGAGAATCCGGTCCCGTGGCGAGATTCTCTCGTCATTATCGTGGCTTACGCCTTTTCGCACAAACTTCATTGGGCCGCCCTTGACACGGGTGTTACCGGTCAGTACCTATCTGGATGTTACCGATCAGTACCACAAGAGGCCGCCGATGTCACGCGACCGGCAGGCTTGCAGCGAGGAGCCAGGATCATGACCGAGCAGGCAACTACCAACGGGGACGCAACGAGGGGCGGCGAGCCCGCTGACCTGCTGTCGCCCTATCGCCTTGGCGAAATCGATCTCAAGAACCGCCTGGTGATGTCTCCAATGACCCGCAGCCGCGCGGTCGAAGGCAACGCGCCAAATCCGCTCGCCGCGACCTATTACGCACAGCGTTCGACGGCCGGCCTGATCGTCACTGAAGGAACACAGGTCAGCCCGCAAGGCGTCGGTTACATCCGCACGCCGGGCATTCATTCCCCCGAGCAGGTGGCAGGCTGGCGACAGGTCACCGAGGCGGTCCATCGGGCCGGCGGCAGGATTTTCGCCCAGCTCTGGCATGTCGGCCGAATCTCGCATCCCGATTTCCACGATGGGGAGCTGCCGGTCGCGCCCTCGGCCATCGCGGCCGACGGCGAAGTCTTCACCAGCAAGGGGCGCACCAGAATGGTGACGCCGCGGGCGCTCGAGCTCAATGAGCTGCCGGGTGTCATCGAGCAATTCAAACGCGGGGCCGAGAATGCGCGGGCAGCCGGCTTCGACGGCGTCGAACTGCATGGCGCCAACGGCTATCTGCTCGATCAGTTTTTGCGCGACGGTGCCAACCGGCGCGCCGACGCGTATGGGGGCAGCATCCGCAATCGCGCCCGCTTCCCGCTCGAGGTCACCGAAGCGGTTATTGGGGTCTGGGGGGCGGACCGGGTCGGCTACAAGGTCTCGCCCAACAGCGCGTTCAATTCGATGTCCGATTCCGATCCGGTCGCGACCTACACGTACTTTGCAGGTGAGCTGAGCAAGCTCGGGATCGTATATTTGCATGCCACCGAAGGCGTCGCCGGCCCGATGGCACCGCCCCCCGAGACGACCAGAGTGGCACCCATTCTGCGCAGGCAGTTCGCCGGCACGTTGATCCTGAATGGAGGCTATGAGGCGCAATCCGCAAACACCGCGATCGCGCTCCAGGAGGCCGACCTGATCGCCTTCGGGGTGCCGTTCCTGGCCAATCCGGATCTGCCGGTGCGCTATGCGCGGCAGGCGCTTCTCAATACGCCGGACCAGACCACCTTCTATGGCGGCGAGGCAAAGGGATACGTGGATTATCCCGAACTCACCGCGCAGGCCGCCTGAAGCGGCCCACCGATCGATTCTCACGCAAACATGCAGAGAGAGGACGGGTACAATGAGTGACTTGAAAGGCAAAGTCGCGGTGGTGACCGGCGCATCGAAAGGCATCGGTGCGGCGATCGCCCGAAAGATGAGCGCGGCCGGGGCCGCCGTGGTGGTGAACTATTCTTCCAGCAAGGCGGACGCGGAGCGCGTTGTCTCCGACATCAAGACGAACGGCGGCAAGGCCATTGCGGTCAAGGGCGACGTCGCCAAGGGAGCCGACGTGCACAGGCTGTTCGCGGAGGCCGAGAAGGCCTTCGGCGCAGTCGATGTGCTGGTGAACAATGCCGGCGTCTACAAGTTCATTCCGCTCGAGGACATCACCGAGGACGAATTCCATCGCGAGTTTGACATCAATGTGCTCGGTACGATCCTTGCCACGCGCGAGGCGGTCAAGCACTTCGGCCCGAAGGGCGGCAGCGTCATCAACATCAGCTCGACCGCCAGTGCGGGCGTGCCGCAGGCGGCGATCTACTCCGGGACGAAAGGTGCCGTCGATTCGATCACCCGCGGTCTTGCGGCGGAACTGGGCCCGCGAAAGATCCGGGTCAATGCCATCGCGCCGGGCGGTGTCGAGACCGAGGGCACGCACAGCGCCGGCGTCATCGGCAGCGAGTTCGAGAAGACGATGATCGCGGGCACCCCGCTCGGTCGCTTTGGACAGCCGGACGACATCGCCCGCGTCGCCGTCTTCCTCGCCTCCGACGATTCAGCCTGGCTCACAGGCGAGCGGCTCACCGCGTCCGGGGGCCTCCGCTAACGGCCGCAGCGCCGTCACGAGTTACGTGGCGCCCGTCCCCCCGAAGCGCCACGCGCGCCGGGCGGCTCCTCCCTCCTCCGGGAGCCGTCCGGCGCCTTGATCTGGGCCGATCCATCAGTCCCGCACCACCACCAGCCGGTCGTTGCCGGACTCGCCGCCCCAGGCCTCGCCGGGCCGGCCCTGCATCTCGCGGATCTGGGCGCCGCGCTTGTCGCTCGGGAAGGTGGCGAACTTTTCGGTCGTCGGATCGAAGCGCTGAATCGCATTGGCAGGCCAATCCGTCGCCCAGACCCGGTCCTTGTCGTCCACATAGACCGAATAGGTGCCGTTGCGGCTCTGCGGCATCTGGTAGGTGGTCCAGGTCTTCTTGTCCGGGTCGTAGCGGCCGATCGCGCCGCCGTACCAGAAGCTCGACCACAGCATGCCTTTCGAGTCCGACCAGATGCGGCGCGGACCCACGCCCTTGCGGGGCGGCTCGACCACCGTCACCGCATGGGTCGCCGTATCGATGTGGGCGATATGATCGCTCGCAAGCGACGCATACCAGACCTCGCCCGCCGGGGTAGTGGTCATGCCATAGGCGCCCGCGCCGCGCGGCGCGGCCCAGGCCTCGACCTTGCCGACCTTCGGATCGAGGCGGCCATAGACGCCGCTTTGGCCGGTGAACCAGAGCACGCCGGCCTTGTCGAAGGTGAGCGTGTTGAGGTTGGCGCCCGAGAACTCCTTCGGCAGCGGCCAGAGCTTGACCTCGTGCGTCTTCTGGTCGATGCGCGCGATGGCGTTCTGCCCGCCTTCGCAGACCCAGGCATTGCCGTCCGGCCCGACGATGACGCCGTGCGGCGCCGCGCCCGGCCCGAGCGGGATCTTGTCGAGCTTGTTGTTCGCGGGATCGAAATGCCCGAGGAATCCCTGGGCCTGCCCGGTGAACCAGACGCCGCCATCGACCGCCGGCGCCACATCGTGCGGATAGGCCCCGTTCGGGAGCTGGTAGTAGGTGGCTTGTGCGGAAAGCGCCGTCGAGACCGAAAAAGCCAGTGCGGCAACGATCAGCACGGGGCGGATTGTGCTCTTACCTCTCATGGTCTCACTCCTATCGATAGGCCCGTGGAGCTCTCTCTCCAGGGCAGTTATTCGGCCGCTTCGCGCGGGTCGGACGCACCCCAGCGCGCGGCGGCGGATTCGTCGGATCGCCTGGCTTCGACCCAGGCGGTTCGGTCGCGAAGCTCAACCTGCTTCCAGAATGGCGCACGGGTCTTGAGATAGTCCATCAGGAATTCGGCGGCCGCGAAGGCGTCATGCCGGTGCGAGGAGGCTGTCACGACCAGCACGATCTCCTCGCCGGGCGCGATGCGGCCGAAGCGATGAATGACCCGCACGCCCAACAGGGACCAGCGCCGCTGCGCCGCTTCGACCTGGCGGGCAATCTCGGCTTCCGCCATGGCCGGATAATGCTCGAGCGTCAGCGCAGCAATCGCTTCGCCGTTCTCTTCGCCGCGGCAGATACCGGTGAAGGTGACCACGGCGCCGATGTCCGTGCGTCCGCGCCGGAGCTCGGCCGCCTCGGCGGCGGCATCGAACGGCTCGTGCTGGAGAGAGATGGTCGAGAGCTGCATCCGCGTCTCCGTCGCCCGCCGACCCGGCCAAATCTAACCGCCGGTCATCGGCGGAAAAAAGGCAATCTCGCGCGCGCCCGCGATGGCAGAATCGGGCTTGGCATGGGCGCGATCGATGGCGGCGCGAACGACTTTCGGATTTTCGAACGCGTGCGCGTAGGCTTCGCCGCGCGCGGAGAGCCAGGCGACCAGATCAGCGACCGTCGCGACGCCCGGTGGCGGCTCGATCTCTTCGGCCGGCTTGCCGATCCGCTCGCGCACCCAGGCGAAATAGAGAAGCTTCACGCTCATCACGCTTAACTCCGGTCATAGCGAGGAGCCATGGCGGCCTTCTCTCGCAATGACAATGTCTCGGGCTGATACTAACGCATTTTTCGGCGGCGGGCGCGACCGTTTTGCGACAGATCGCAATGTCACTCATCGATCAGATGACGCACCCCGGCGCGGAAATAGTCCCAGCCCGTGTAAAGCGTCAGCAAGGCCGAGAGCCACAGCAGCGAGAGGCCGATCGGCGTCACCACCGGCACGATGGCATCGCCGGCGCTGCCGGCGAGCAGGAATCCGACTGCGACAAGTTGCAGGGTCGTCTTCCATTTGGCGAGCCGCGTCACCGGCACGCTGACGCGCAGCTCGGCAAGGTATTCGCGCAGGCCGGAGACCAGAATCTCGCGGCACAGGATGACCACTGCGGCCCAGATCGACCAGCCCCGGATCGTGCCGTCGGCGGCCAGCAGCAACAGGCACGAAGCCACCAGGAGCTTGTCGGCGATCGGATCGAGCATGCGCCCGAACGTCGATTGCTGGTCCCACATACGGGCAACGTAGCCGTCCAGGATGTCGGTGACGCCGGCCGCGATGAAGATCGCGAGCGCGGTCCAGCGCAGCCAATTCTCCTGATGCAGCATGTTCCAATACATGCAGGCCACGACCGCCGGTACCGCCGCGATCCGCCCATAGGTGAGCAGGTTCGGGAGCGCCAGCGGGCGCGCGCGCAGCGGGCTCGTGGGACTCGATGTGCCGACTTGCATGACGCGCAACAATACCCTTCCGGCGGCCACGTCCAAGGAAATGCGGCGATTGATCCACATCCTTAGGTGGGGTCAAGACAAAGGAATGTGCACGGATTTCAGCCGGCCCGCGCGTGAAAAAAGTCGTAAATTTTGCGCGCGATCTCGGCGCTGACCCCTTGCACCTTCGCAAGATCGGCCGGCGAGGCGCGCTCGATCGCCTTCAGGGTCCCGAAATGCTGAAGAAGCGCGCGCTTGCGGCCGGGGCCGATCCCGGGGATTTCCTGCAGACCGGCCTCGCGGACGTCGCGGCGGCGGCGGGTCCGGTGCGAGCCTACCGCAAAGCGATGCGCTTCGTCGCGCAGGCGCTCCACGAAATAGAGCACCGGATCGCGCGGCTTGAGGCGGAACGGCGGGCGGCCCGGAACGAAGAAGGTCTCGTAGCCGGCATCGCGCTCCGCTCCCTTGGCGATGGCGATGAGCGGCAGGTCGGCAATGCCGAGCGCGGCAAGCGTTGCCTGCGCGGCCGCAAGCTGGCCGCTGCCGCCGTCGATCAGCAGCAGATCGGGCCAGGCCGCTTCGGCGTCGCCTTCCTCAAGCTCGGCGGGCGCGTCGGCATCGCCCGTGCCGGCCGCGGGCGGGGGCGAAGCGGCCGCCTCGCCCGGAAGCGGCGGCCTCGGCTGCTCGGCGATCAGGCGCTTGAAACGGCGCCCCAGCACCTCCCGCATCATGGCGTAATCGTCGCCTGGCGTGAGTTCCGTCGAGCGCATGTTGAACTTTCGATATTGGTTTTTGCGCAAGCCGTCCGGACCGGCCACGATCATGGCTCCCACCGCATTGGCGCCCTGCAGGTGGCTGTTGTCATAGACCTCGATCCGGCGCGGCGGCTGCGGGAGGGCGAAGCGCTCGGCGAGCGCCGCCAGCAGCTTGCGCTGGGAAGCGGTGTCGGCAAGCTTGCGGCCGAGCGCCTCGCGGGCATTGGCGAGCGCGTGGTTGACGAGCTCCTTTTTCTCGCCCCTCCGGGGCAGCAGAATCTCGACCTTGTGGCCGCTCTTGGCGGTCAGCGCCTCTGCCAGAAGGGCCTGCTCAGGCAGCGCATGCGACACGATGATGAGCTGCGGGCAGGGCTTGTCGTCGTAGAACTGGGCGAGGAAGGCGCCCAGCACCTCGCCGGCACCGAGCGAACGATCGGCCTTGGGAAAATAGGCGCGGTTGCCCCAATTCTGTCCGGTGCGGAAGAAGAAGACCTCGACGCAGCTGAAGCCGCCCTCCTGATGCAGCGCAAACACGTCGGCTTCCTCGACGCTGCGCGGATTGATGCCCTGCTGCGCCTGGACGGCGGACAGGGCAGCGAGCCGGTCACGGTAGACGGCGGCACGCTCGAAATCGAGCGCGACCGAGGCCTTCTCCATCTCGAGCGCCAGCTCCTCCTTCACGGACCGACTGCGGCCTGACAGGAAGGCATTGGCCTCACGCACAAGCTCGGCATATCCGGCGTAGTCGATCTCACGGGTGCAGGGCCCCGAGCAGCGCTTGATCTGGAACAAAAGGCAGGGCCGGGTTCGGCTTTCGAAAAAGCCGTCCGAACAGGACCGCAACAGAAAGGCGCGCTGCAGGGCCGTGATGGTGCGGTTGACCGCCCACACCGAGGCGAACGGGCCGTAATAGCGGCCGGGGCGGGTGTGGGCGCCGCGGTGCTTGAGAATCTGCGGCGCCCAGTGGTCGGCGGTGATCAGTATATAGGGAAAGGACTTGTCGTCGCGCAGCAGCACGTTGAAGCGCGGCCGCAGCCGCTTGATCAGATTGGCTTCGAGCAGCAGCGCCTCGGTCTCGGTCGCGGTCGACACGAACTCCATCGCGGCGGTAGCGGCGATCATGCGCTCGATGCGGGTGTCATAACCGGTCGGCCGGGTATAGGCGACGATCCGTTTGCGGATGCTCTTCGCCTTGCCGACGTAAAGGACCTCGCCCTTGGGATCGATCATCCGATAGACGCCGGGCCCGTTGGGGGCGAGCTTGGCGTGGCGCGCGACCACCGCGCGGCCGGCAGCGAGCGGTCCGGCCTCGGCGGTCAGGTCGATATCAGCTTCGCGGTCGAGCTCGGGGAGATTTTGCTCCTCTTCCTCCTCGGCAAGATCGGTGGTCGGATCGATGTCCTTCTTGGCGCCGCTCATGGGTGCAAGTTAGTGTTTCCCCCCGCGGCAAACCAGCGCTTGACCCGGGGTCGACCGGCGACTTGGCGCCGGGGCGGACGCGGCCGGGACGGCGAATTACGCGGCCGAGAAGCCACCGGGAATACACGATCCGTTAGCCATGCGCTTAAGTTTCGTTAACGATTCAGGAACGATTAACTTCGAATTTGACTAAATGTCTCCACGATAAACGTCGCTCTTCTTGGCGGACGCGCGGATTTGCTTGAAGCGCATCGATCCTTGCGCCCGTGACGTGGAGGCTCTCATGCGATCGGTGGTATTCGCCGCAGCATGCGCGGTCATGCTGGCCGGCGCCGCGTCGGCGGCCGACCTTCCCCGGCCGTACTATTACAGCCCTGTCATCCCGGCCAGCTCCTACGGTTGGACCGGACCTTATCTGGGGGGCAACCTCGGCTACGAGTGGGGAACGACCAGCAACAACCCGACGCGGCCGAGCGGCTTCGAGGGCGGCCTGCAAGCCGGCTACAACTGGCAGACCGGCCAGCTCGTGTTCGGCGGCGAGGCGGACCTTCAACTCTCAGGCGCCAATGACACTGTTGCGCCGTGGAAGTTTACCAATCCCTGGTTCGGAACGCTGCGGGCGCGGGGCGGCGTCGCGGTCAACCACTTCCTGATCTATGGGACGCTGGGCTTCGCGGTCGGCGAGCTCCAGGCGGAGACCTTCAGCCTGCAAACCGAGAGCCGCACCAATGTCGGCTGGACGGGCGGCGCCGGGGTCGAAATGGCCCTGAACCAGAACTGGTCCGCGAAGATCGAGTATCTCTACCTCAATCTGGGCAGCAGCAACTTTACCGTGACGGGCGTGAACAACGGCTTCTCAGCCAGCGTGATTCGCACCGGAATCAACTATCATTTCTGATCGCCGGCCACCCGCCAAAGTCCAACGGATCCGCCGTCGGCCCCGATGGGGCGGCGGTCAGGGCGGGGGCGCAGTCGCCGCGAAGGCCGGCACCGCTCCGGCAAATCGGTCAAGCCAGCGCACCAGGCCGGGATGGTCGGTTCGCCAGCCGCCGGCGAAGCGATGGTCGCGATATCCGAGCGCACACGCGAGGGTGATCTGCCCGACATCGGGCGGGCTGTCGACGCCCGGCGGCGCCGCCTCGACCGCGGCGAGGCCGCGCTCGACCTTGCCGGCCTGAAGGTCGAGCCATTTCGGCTCGTGCCGCTCGGCGGCGCGATAGCGCGCCTCGTAGCTGATGAGGACCGACGCATCCATGATGCCATCGGCGAGCGCCTGCAGCCGCAGCGCCGCGAAGCGCCGCTGCGGATCGTTCGGAATGATGCGGCCGCCGCCGGCGCGGTGATCCAGATATTCAAGGATGACCCGCGAATCGTAGAGGGTCGTCCCGTCATCGAGAATGAGAACCGGGACCTTTCCGAGCGGGTTCTGTCGGCGAACGGGATCGGCCGCATCCTGGGTCGAGGCCGGCTCGATGGCGACATCGCGCTCGAGGCCCAGCACGCTGACCGCTATTCTGGCCTTGCGGCCAAAGGGCGAGGTGAAGCCGGTGCGAACAGTCAACATTGCATGGGCTCGCGCAAACGATGAGTTCCGTCGAAGGAGGCCGCGGCTCGGACGTTGTGTAATGGCGGCCGGTCGAAACGACAATCGAATTCCAATCGATCATGGCGAGCCGACTGATCGCGACGAATCGATCGCGCAGCGCCGCGGATTCCAGCGCGGATCAGCCGCTGTACCGCAGCGCCGCCTTGTGGGCAGCGCAGATCAGCCGGTGATCACGAGGTTGACGGCCTTGGGGCCCTTGCCCTTCTTGTCCGGCTCGACCTCGAACGAGATGCGCTGTCCTTCGGTGAGCGCTTTGAGGCCGGCACGTTCGACGGCCGTCACGTGCACGAACACATCGCGCCCACCGTCGTCCGGCTTGATGAAGCCGTAGCCGCGCTCGGAATTGAAGAACTTGACGGTACCCGTCATGGCCATCGGGAAACTCCTCTCCCCGTGGTTGCCCACGCCGCCGGCCCCCACGGCACGACAGCTTGGCCGGACATTCGCAATCGGGGAAAGCATCGGCCTCTCTTGCGACCGCTGTCACTCCGCCGGCCCCCACCGGAGGCGGAACGTCAAAGCCACCTTTATAAGAAATAAACTAATTCGGACCTGTGGAAAAGTCCCGAACTACAATTCGCCGGCGATCCAGTCGATCCGTGCGCCGGCGCCATCATCCCCGGCCAGGATCGGGACGAGGCCGGGAAGCAGGACGCGAAGCTCCTCCTCGAGCCGCCAGGGCGGGTTGATTACCATGAGCCCACAGCCGGTGAGGACCGCCGGATCGGCCGCGCGGATGCTGAGCTCCGCCCGCAGGATCTTGTTGATGCCGGACCGGCGCAGCCGCCCCGCCAGCGCATCCGGCTGTTGGCGCCCCTTGATCGGATACCACAACAGGTAGATGCCGCTCGCCCATTTCCCGTGAGCCTGCTCAACAGCTTGATTGAGAAAATCCCCGGGGTCCTCATAGGGAGGATCGACCAGAACGAGGCCCCGCCGTTCCGGGGGCGGCACATAGGCATTCAGCGCCGTCCAGCCGTCGATGGCAACCACTTTGACTCGCCGGTCATGGCTCAGGCTGCGCTTGAGCGAGGCGGCCGCATGGGGCTCAAGCTCACAGGCGAGGAGGCGATCCTGGGCTCGCAGAAAGGCCTGCGCGAGCGCCGGCGAGCCTGGATAGGCACGCATGCGGCCGGCGGAATTGTGTGCCGCGACCACGTCGAGGTAAGGCGCCAGAAGCGAGCCCAAGGCCGGGTCAAGGCTCGCCCGATAAAGCCGTCCGATCCCGCCGTGCCATTCCTGGCTGCGAGTGGCTTCCGGACCGCCAAGGTCATAGACGCCGGCGCCAGCATGGGTGTCGATGACCCGGTAGGCCGCGGGCTTGCTGCAAAGATGGACGAGAACCCGCGCGAGGATGGCGTGCTTGACCACATCGGCGAAATTTCCCGCGTGGTAGGCATGCCGATAATTCATTTTGCCGGCTCGTCAGGATTCCCGACTGCGGCGCCTGGCCAAGCGGGTTCCGACCGTCCGCTGCAGGCATTTTATCGGCAAGTCAATGTTGCGGTCGACCAGGAACCGAGCCTGGGCAGACGGCGCACGAGGGTGCGCCGTCTGCATTCGGATGACATCGATCAGCCCGGTCGCGCTCAGGGCGTAGCCGCGGCGCTGCGTTGGGCGCGCAAGGGCGGCATCACGATCTGGTCGCGCCGGCAGCTGCGCTGCTCGACTTCCTGGCAATCGTGAAAGTGCATGTCCTTGCCGACACAGATGCGCACCTCGATCAGCCGCTTGCTGTCGCAGCTGATCGCAATGCTCGACCGGTTCAGGCCGGGATTGACCCTGACGAAGGCGTCTTGAATCTCCGCCGGGGCGACCGCGACCTCCTCGGTGGGCTCGATGTATTCGTCCGGGATCTTCACCAGCGCACGCGCCTTGCGCACGGTCCCAAAATAAGCACGCGCGCTCAGGCCCGAGCAGGTCCCGTGGCGGTCCCACTCGTTGAATATGAGGGCCGGCGCCGGCATCAGATCGAGAACCGAAGAAATGACCCGGCCGTTCAGGCGCGGCGCCGGCTGCTGGCAAAATTCGGGGAAGCCGGTTTCGTATTGCGGCCAGAGCCCGTGCACGACGAACGGGTAGGACCGTGCGGCGTCGCATTCGGTCGGCGGCTTCTCGCCAGGCGCCCTTTCCGCAGCGGCCTGGCAAAACGTCGGCAACCACGACAGCGACAGCACGTAGAAGTCGAACTTGCCGGGTTCATTTTGCCGCCGATCCTGGGCGGCAGCGGTCCCTGCGGCAAGCGACAGGGCAAGGGTGAGCAAGAACGCGCGATGGATAGACCGAGCCATGGGTACCCCCTTCTACTGACGGTTACAGGGGCACCCTACCACAACACCAGAACATTGCAAGAACAAAAGTGAACAAAAAGAGACTTGTCCTGAGCGGCGCGCTCGACCCGGCGGATAAACCTCAGGGCTCCGCCAGCTTGCAGGCGGAGTTGTACGCCCAATTACGGTCAAGCCCGACCACGCACCATTCCACCCCCCAGGTCATGCCGATCATGCCGGTGTCTTCACCGATCGAATAATGCACCGGGCGCCTGCTGCCATCCGAGATGGTGGCAATGGCGCTGCAAAACCGGCGCGGAATGGTATTGCCGGCCCAGGGACGGAATGCGGTTTCGCGGACCTGCTCGTAGCCCCTGATGTGCAGGGAGTTGCTCGGGAAGGGGCTAAACAAGCTCCAGAACGTGGCTTCCTTGTCGGCGAAGCGGGCCGCGACCTTATCGGTGACACTGCGGTCGTCGCAGCGGGGCAATACGCCCTCGTAGTGCGGCCCCAGCATGTAAATGTTCATCTCGGCGGCATTGGCGGCCGCCGCCTGGCTCTGCGGCAGAACAACCGCCAGCGCGGTCAGCGCGAAACCGATAAAGCAAGCTCGGCGAGACATGTTGCCCTCCCCATTGCGCACCACCCCGGGCCAGACACGCAATCGGACGTTGCCGCGCCGGCCGAATCGGGTCAAGGGCCGCCGCCTTGCGCCGGTCGCGAACGCAGTGGACTGTGGCGAGCGGGCCACGCGCCGGCGCTCAATGGGAGGACCGCATTGCGCTTTGCATCATCCGTGCTCTAGGCTGCGGCGCCATCGGGAGGGGAATCGCGATGAGGGCTGCATCGGTTTTTTTCATCGCCGGGATCACGATGCTCTTCCCGGTTTCGGGTGCGCTGGCGCAGGACCCGATCTGGGCCGGCAACGACACCGGCGGGTTGATCCCATGGTCTTGCCAGATCGAGCCCTATGCGCCTCGAATCGCGGCCGGTCATTGCGCCCAGTATCACAAATATGCCCGCATCACGGGCGTGCAGCGGCACCAGGGCGATTACATCTCGTTCGCCTGCCTGTGGACGCCTTACGTGGACCGCTATGCCAAGCCGGCCGTGCCGCTCTACAGCGGCTGCGCGCCCGTCCCGCCATATTCTAGAGCGGCAACCGCGCCACCGGATCCGGCGCCTCTTGCGGCGGCAAGCGCGCTACTGGCGCCTCTTAAGGCGGCAAGCGCTCTGCTGGCGCCAACGCCTCTTGACGAGGCAAGCGCGCCATCCGCTCCGGCGCCGCGGCCCCACTCGCCTAAGTCCAACTGATCCCGTGGCGACCAAGCACCTCACGTACGGCCTCCACCAGCCTACCCTCCGGAGCCGAGAATTGCGCTGGGCGGGTCTCCCGCCATTCCTGATGGGAGGCGATCGCGGCCGCGGCCTTGGCGCCCTCGATCAGGTCCTTGATCTGGACTTCGCCCTTCGCCTTCTCGTCCCCGCCCTGGATGATGACGCAGGGTGAGCCGCGCTTGTCCGCGTATTTGAACTGCGGCCCGAGCTTGCCCGACCCGAGATAGAGCTCGGCGCGGATGCCGGCATCGCGCAGCATCTTCACCATGCGCTGGTAGTCGGCGAGGCGCGCACGGTCGAACACCGTCACCACGACCGGGCCCGGCTCAGGTTTGGTGTCGATCTTGCCAAGATGCTGAAGCGCGGCGAGCAGACGCGAAATGCCGATCGAGAAGCCGGTCGCCGGCACCGGCTCGCCGCGAAAGCGCGCCACCAGACCATCATAGCGCCCGCCGCCGCCAACCGAGCCGAAACGCACGGGACGGCCCTCTTCGTCCTTCGACTCGAAGGTGAGCTCAACCTCGTAGACCGGCCCGGTGTAGTATTCGAGACCGCGCACGACGGAAGGGTCGATGACGATGCGGCCATCGCCATATCCTGCGCTGTCGAGGAGCGTGCCGATCTCGCGCAGTTCACTAACCCCCTGCTGGCGAACCATCGGCGCATCCGGTCCCGCGTCAAGGCGATCACAGGTTTGCTCGTTGCTTGCGCCTCGGGCTTCAAAGATTGAGAGAACCCTTTCGGCGGCTTCATCATCGAGGCCCGCGCCCTTGGTGAAGTCGCCGGACTCGTCGCGCCGGCCTTTGGTCATCAGCAGGAAAACGCCATCGCGACCCAGACGATCCCATTTGTCGATCGCGCGCATGACGGTGAGCCGTTTTCCAGCGTGCTCCTCGCCGCCAAGCCCGATCGTCTCCATCACCCCATCGAGCACCTTGCGGTTGTTCACCTTCACCACATAGCTGCCACGCGGAATGCCCAAAGCCTCCATCGCGTCGGCCGCCATCATGCACATCTCGGCGTCGGCGGCCGGCGAGGCGGAGCCCACGGTGTCGGCGTCGAACTGCATGAACTGGCGGAAGCGGCCGGGGCCGGGCTTCTCGTTGCGGAACACGTGCCCGACCCGATAGCTGCGATAGGGCTTGGCGAGCGTGTCGAAATTCTCCGCCACGTAGCGGGCAAGCGGGGCGGTCAGGTCATAGCGCAGCGACAGCCATTGCTCGTCGTCGTCCTGGAACGAGAACACGCCCTCGTTCGGGCGATCCTGATCGGGCAGGAACTTGCCGAGCGCATCGGTGAACTCGATCGCCGGCGTCTCGACCGGCTCGAAGCCATAGCGCTCATAGACCGCGCGGATCGTCTCGATCATGCGGCGCGTGGCGGCGATCTCGGCGGGCCCGCGGTCAAGGAGCCCACGCGGCAGACGCGCCTTGAGCCGGTTGGATTTGCTGGGGTTGTCGGCCATATCGGTCTACATTGCGGAAGGCCGTGTTGGTAGCAGCCCCCTCCGCGAGCGGCAAGAACTGAGCGGCAAGAAGTGAGGAGCCATCATGTCATCGGCACGCGCGGTCGCGGTTCCCAACGATCTCGAAGCCTATTGGATTCCGTTCACGCCCAACCGCGCTTTCAAGGCGGCCCCGCGCCTGATCGCACGCTCCAAGGGCATGCATTACTACACCCCGGACGGCCGCGCGGTGCTCGACGGCATCGCGGGCATGTGGTGCACCAATGCGGGCCACAACCGCGATCCGATCGTGGCGGCGATCCGCGCCGAGGCGGGGGAGCTCGACTATGCGCCGGCCTTCCAGTTCTCCCATCCCAAGGCCTTCGAGCTCGCGAGCCGCGTCGCCGCGCTCGCGCCGGGCGACCTCGATCACGTGTTCTTCTGCAATTCCGGCTCCGAGGCAGTCGATACCGCGCTCAAGATCGCGCTCGCCTATCACAACATCCGCGGCGAAGGCGCCCGCAGCCGCCTGATCGGGCGCGAGCGCGGCTATCACGGGGTCGGCTTCGGCGGCATCTCGGTCGGCGGCATCGTCGGCAACCGGAAATTCTTCGGCACGCTGCTCACCGGCGTCGACCACCTGCCGGCGACCTATAACCGCGAGCAGCAGGCCTTCAGCAAGGGCGAGCCCGAATGGGGCGCTCATCTCGCCGACGAGCTCGAGCGGATCGTGGCGCTGCACGACGCCTCGACCATTGCGGCGGTGATCGTCGAGCCGATGGCAGGCTCGACCGGCGTGCTGCCGCCCCCCAAGGGCTATCTGCAGCGGCTGCGCGCGATCTGCGACCGGCACCGCATCCTGCTCATCTTCGACGAAGTGATCACCGGCTTCGGCCGGCTCGGCCACGCGTTCGCGGCCGAGCGCTACGGCGTCCTCCCCGATCTCATCACGTTCGCCAAGGGCGTAACCTCCGGCAGCGTGCCGATGGGCGGCGTGATCGTGCGCGCTCCGATCTATGAGACCTTCATGCGCGGACCCGAGCATGTGATCGAGCTCACCCACGGCTACACCTACTCGGCGCACCCGCTCGCCTGCGCGGCCGCACTCGCCACGCTCGATCTCTATCGCGACGAAGGCCTGTTCGAGCGCGCGCGCAAGCTCGAGTCTATTTGGGCGGACGCCGCCCATGGCCTCAAGGGGCTGCCGAACGTGCTCGATATCCGCACCGTGGGCCTCACGGCCGGGATCGACCTTGCGTCGCGACCGGACGCCGTGGGCCGCCGCGCCTATGACGCGATGACCAAAGCCTTTTTCGAGGAAAACATCGTGATCCGCATCACCGGCGACACGATCGCGCTCACGCCCCCGCTGATCGTCAGCGAAGGCGAGATCGCGGAGATATTCGAGCGGGTTGGCCGCGTAATCCGGGCGGTCGCGTAAGACGCCTGGTTTCCCGTTCCAAATGCCGAGCCTGGAACGGTCCCGCTCAAGGCCGGGACACGCGCCTACGCCGCCGCCTCCACGTCGAGCGGCGCGATCAGCTTCACGCCCGCCAAGTGCACGCCGCGGCCGGTGCGGCCTTCGCGGATTTCATTGGGCAGCGGACGACTCAATGGATCGCGCAGCCACAGCCGCAGCAAATGGCGCTTGCGCGCGGGCTCCGGCCAGTCCTCGTAGCCGCGGCGGGTGTGCAGCGTCACGAAATTGTTGAGGAACTGGATGTCGCCTGGCTGGAAATCCATGTCGGCGGCGGATTCCTCGACCGTCGCGCGGTAGAGCTCGATCGCCTCCTTCTGCGCGGCCGTCATCGGCGGCACGCCCGGCAGCTTGTAAGCCTTGTCGACGGCGGCGCCGAGCCCCAGCGCGCTGAAATAGCCCTCGTGGAAACAGAAGATCGGCGACTTGATCCAGGGGGCGTCGCCGGGATTCATCTCGCCGCTGCGCGAGCGATACCAATCCGCGCACAGCGCCTGCGCGAGGTCGGGCCGCCGCTCCAGCATGCGGTTATAGACCGTGACCGAGCTCGCGACCCGGCTTGCGCCGCCGCTCTTGGCCGGCTTCAGGCAGAGGAGCCCCACATAGTCGCAGGCGTCGGAATGAAAGCGCATCTCGGCCCGCGTCATGTAGCCCCGCGTCAGCGGGTCCTCGTAGTCGCCGCCCAGATCCTTGACGTGGCCGAGGATATGGCCCTGCTTGTTCTGCGACATCGCGGCGCCGAGATAGGCGCCCAGCCCGAGATAGGCGATCGCCTGTCCTTCGCGGTCGAGGCGGTCGAGCGGAAAGCCCCGCAGCATGACGATGCCGCGGCCCTCGATGAGCTCGCGCTTGACGTCCGCCAGCACGGTCGCGAAGGCGTCGAGCGGAAAGTTGTCGCGGCGAACCTCCTCGATCGGCAGGCCATGCCGGCGGAAGGCTGCCGCACCTGCCACAAGCTCATCGGCATCGCGTGCGTTCAGGCGGTAGGTGAAGGTCTCGACATCGGCAAGCATGTCCGGCGTCCAGGCGGCCGGATCGACGACCGTCTCCATGGCTTTCGCCGGCGCCCGTCGGGCAGTCTGGTAGCTGCGAAAATCAGCCATGGCGCACCTTACAACAGGAGGTGGGGCTCGGGAAAACCGGTAAACTTCCGATTCGTCGAGCGGAGATAAAATTTAAAGTCTTAGTCGTCTTTAGTCGATGCCGATTACCGCCCGCTCCATTTCGCGGATCGGTGGCCGGTTGTGGGGCGATCTAGTTCAAAACTGGCGTGCACTTGCGGCCCCGCCGTGCTATCGCTGCCTCCCTGCAATAACGCAATGCGCGATGCCGACCGCCCGCCTGCTCCCCCTCATTGTTGCTCTGGGTGTCTTCACTACCGGCGTCGCCACCTCGGCGCCGGCGCAAACGCCGGCATCAAGCCCCGCCAAGGCACCGACGCAGGCGGTCAAGGCGACCTGGGGCGACATCACGTTCTATCTGGCCCATGGCGACACCGATGCCTGCGGACGAGGCTGCAACGAGTGGATCGTCGCGGAAGGCAAGATCGATGCCGGCGCGGCGCCGCGCCTGCGCCGGCTCCTGGCCAAGCTCGGGCGGCGCAAGCCGATCATGTTCCTGCATTCGCCGGGCGGCCAGATCCTCGGGGCGATCGAGCTCGGCCGGCTGATCCGCGAGCAAAAGCTCACCGTCAGCGTCGGGCGCACGGTTCCTCGCGGCTGCGATCGCGACAAGCCGTCCGACAAGGCGTGTGAGGCGCTGAAGCGGTCCGGGCAGGAGCTTGCGGCAGAGCTCGACGGCGACATCGCGCTGTGCGCCTCCGCCTGCGTCTACGTGCTTGCGGGGGGCTCAAGCCGCCTGGTGCCGCCGTGGGCAAAGCTCGGCATCCACGACATCGGATTTGATCCCGACCGAAAGCTTCCGCGCGGCGCCCCCATCGCGGAGGTCAAGCGAGACCTCCGCGACAAGCTCCAGAACTACTTGCGCGAGATGGGCTTCGACAAGCTGCTGCTCACGGCCGCCTCCGCGGTGCCGAACGAGTCGATGAAATTCATCGAGCGCGACGACATCGTGCGCTTCGGGCTGGATCGACGAGAGTTCGGCGAGGCCGCCTGGTCCTTCGCCGACAAGCCAACAGTCATTACGCTGAAAGGATTCTTTACGCGCGCGCTCGACGACGGCCCGCCGCTCTATCGTAATGGCATCGCGACCCTGGCCTGCGTCGAAGGACGCGGATTTGTCCTGGCATTGGGACAGGAGCGCATCCCCGGCGAGCCCCAGTTCGACGATCCCCTCCCACCCCTCATCGGCGTGAACGGCAAGGAAATCGAGCTGTCGCACCACACCACGTCGGCCGACCTCGACATCCGCGCGGCGCTCGTGCCGGCCGGCCTGCTCGACGCGCTGGGCGATGATGCCGCCCTCACGCTCTTCGCCTTCGCGGGGAGCGAGGACGGCTCGGCGCGCGACGTGACGCTGAGCATGGATGGATTTTCGGCGGCCTATGCCAGGTTGCGAAAGCATTGCAATGTCCCGGTGGCGGACGCCACCACATCGCCGCGCGCAAGCTCGACCGCGCCCGCCCCGGATTTCGCCCACAACGACACCACGCCCAGGCCGACTCCACCCCCTGAGCCGCAAACCATCGAGCTCGCACGCACCGCCGCCGCCGAGCAAAGACTTCGTCTCGACGCCATCCGACAGGATTGCTCGATCGGCCCCATGGCGGTGAGCGTCATCGAGAAGCCGCAGCATGGGGCGGTCACGATCGAGAACGGCGAAGCCATCCTGTGCAATTCGAAGGACACGCTCGTTTTCTACCGCCCAGGTGCAGGGTACACCGGTGCAGACTCGATCACCCTCAAGATTGCGTACCCGCTCGGAAGCGCTTCCGTGCGGCATTACGCGATCCAAGTGAGGTAGCCGTAGCCATGCGAGCCGCTCGCTAACGGCTCGGCTTGAGCACCGCCCAGCCGACATGCAGCACGTTGCCGCCGCGCCGGAACGGCAGATCGAACGGAACGCCGGGCTCGGCGCCGGGAGCGACCGCCGCGAACTCCTCGGGCAGCTTCTGCAGATCGCCCTCGGTCCAGACCACCACCGCGCCCTTGGACTTGAGGTCGGCAAGATCGATCCAGGGCGCGCGCCTCGGGAGGCCGTCGATCAGGACCCGCGGCTGCGTCCGCTCGGGCGAATAGTGCGCGGCGTTGCCGCCGTTCCACATCGAGCCGATCACATAGGCGAGCGGCGTTCCGGTCGCGTCGCGGAACCGCCGGTCGAGCTCGGCCGCAAGGGTCTCGCCGGGAAACAGGACCGCCCGGTAGCGATGGTCGAGGGGCGGCAGCACCAGATAATCCGCCACGAACGCCGCCACGAACAGCGTGAAGACCAAGCCCCAGAGCATGACGATCCGCCCCATCCGGGCCTGATCGATGGCGCTCCAGAACGTTAGCACGATCCACAGGCCGAGGAAGAGCCACAGCGGGTAGCCCCACATCGCGACCGTGCCGCGCCCGCTGATGGCGGCGAGCACAACCACGGTCGCGGCCGGCCCGAAGGCGAGCAGGCTGACGATGCGGCTGTCGAAGGCATCCGCGGGGGGCGTGGAGGCGGCCGGCTGCGGGCGCGGCCACCACAGCGCGCTGGCGATCAGCAATCCGGGCAGGAAGTAGAAGACTTGCCCGCCGAGAAACGCCAGCGGATGCACAAGGTGATCGATGAGGCCGCGCGCCGGAGCCGAGCGCGCTTCTGCATACGCGAAAGGCAGGAAATCGTTGCTCACCAGCCAGGCGATATGCGGCGCCATGACGGCAAGCGCGAGCACGGCGGCGATCCAGGGGCCCGGGCGCGCCAGCGCGGGGCGCGCCTCTCGATCGATGAGCAGGAACATCGCGTAAGGCACCGCCAGCACCACGACGAAATACTTGGCCCAGAGCGCGAGCCCGACCGAGAGCCCAAACAGGATCCAGTATCCCAAGCCGCCGCGCCGCAGCCCGCAGTAGAGCGCGTAGCCAGCGAGCCCCCAGAGCGGCAGCTGGATCACGTCGTGATTGAACTTGACTGCGGTGAAATGAAAATAATGCAGGCCGTCGATGATGAGGATCGCGATGAGCGCCCGCCGCAGCCCCACCAGCGGGACCGCGGTCATGAACACCGCCGTAAACGCGATGACGACCGCCGCCTGCGCCAGCGCATAATAGGCGGCGTCGACGCCGAACAAGCGATACATCACTTCGACCAGCCACCAGGGCAGCGGCGGCAGCTTGTCGTAGCCGGGCTGCCACTCGCGGCCATAGGTCAGGGCCTCGATGAGGTCGAGCGGCAGATTCGCATAGAGCAGCGTCGGCAGCAGCGTCCAGACGGCGAAATGGAGCGCCAGAAAGGCCGCGAAGGCGGCGCGCGGCGCGCGGCCGATGGCCTCGATCAGTGCGGACATGGTCACAGGCGTCAAAGGGAATCTGCGAGGGTTCGCTTGAGGCCCGTTATAACCACAAAGGTGGCTTCCCGCGAACCGACCACAGAGATCGTCAACCCCCGAGGCGGCACCAGTTCGAGCGTGGCGGTTTGATTTTGACGCGGTTTTCCGCGATCCTGCTCGCCTGCCGCGCGCGCAAACGCGCGGAATCGCTTGCGCCGCTGCGGCAGGTCATAGAAATTGGGCACGCGCGGGCGAATCACCCTGGCGCCTCCCGCGCCCCGGGAATCTCCATGCGGTTCGGTCCCTTCTTCGTCGCCTTCTGCATCGTGGTGATCGCGGCGTCCGCCGGGGCGGTGGTCTATTTCGGCTTCGGTTTTGAGCTCACCAATGCGATCATCGTCGCGGTCGCGGGGCTGACGGCGCTTGCGCTCTACAACACCGTCTCCTCGCGTCTCAATGTGCGCGCCGCGGTCGGGTCGCAGCTTGCCGATCTGTCGCGCGGCACCGCCGATCTTGCCCGCCAGGTCGCCGAGCTGGGACGGCGGCTGGCGGCGGTGGAATCGAAGCTGGAGAAGACCCTGGCGCGAGGCGAGGATTCGACTGAGCCGCTGGCGGGCGAGATCAGCGAGCTCGGCACGCTGGTCAACCAGCTTGCCGAGACGGTTGCGTTGCATGAGGGCTTGCTTAACGAGATCGAGCAGGCCCAGCAGATGCATCTGCAGCTGCACAGGCAGCCGATTCACATGGAGCCGCCCGTACCTGCGCGCCCGTCCATCGAGCCCGTCACGCGGGAAGCGCCTCCGCCGGAGTTTCACGCATCCGCTGAGCCCGCCCCTGCGGCGCCCGTCGTTGTGACGGGGGCGCAAGCCCCGCCAATCGCCCCCGCGCCCGCAGCCGCGCAGCCGGCGGAGGACGAGGCCAGGGCGCAGCTCGAAATGCTGGCCACCATTCGCGCCGCCATCGAAGCCAACCGGATCGACCTGCATCTCCAGCCGATCGTGACTTTGCCGCAGCGCAAGGTGCGCTATTACGAGGCGATGTCGCGGCTGCGGACCGAGGCCGGCAACGTGCTGCTGGCCAGCCAGTTCATTGCGCCGGCCGAGGCCGCGGGCCTTGTTCCGAAGATCGACAATCTGGTGGTGTTTCGCTGCGTGCAGGTGCTGCGGCGACTGCTTCTCAAGAACCGAGAGGTCGGCGTCTTCTGCAATCTTTCGACGGCGACGCTGACCGACTCCACGATCTTTCCGCAGCTTCTGGAGTTTCTCGACGCCAATCGCGCGATCGCGCCCTCGCTGCTGCTCGAGTTCGCGCAAGCAGGTCTGCGCAGCCTCGGGCCGATCGAGAACGAAAGCCTCGCGGCGCTCAACGAGCGCGGCTTCCATTTCTCTATGGACAATGTCACCGACCTGCGGCTCGAGCCGCGCGATCTTGCGAGCCGAGGCTTCCGTTTCGTCAAGCTGCCGGCAAGCCTGCTGCTCAACCGCGGCGGCGCGGCGGCGGATATCCATCCGGCCGACTTTCCCAACCTGCTCGCCCGTTTCGGCATCGATCTGGTCGCCGAGAAGATCGAAAACGAAGGCGCGGTGGTCGACCTGCTCGACCACGACGTAAAATTCGGCCAGGGATTCCTGTTTTCGCCGCCACGGCCGGTGCGCGCCGAGGCCTTGCAGGGAATCGCGGACCGCAACGACGTGGTGACCCGCGAGGCAACCGCGGCTGCACCGGAGACGCGCGCCGCGGCGACCGAGCCCGGCAAACGACCGGGAGCGCTCGCACAGCTTGCCCGTCGCGTCTGACGGGCGCGGAGCGCGTCAGCCGCGATGTCGGTCCCCTCACCACCGCTGATCCAGCATTTCTCCATCATGGCGCGCGACTACGAGGTCGTGCTCTGCGACGTCTGGGGAGTCGTGCACAACGGACTCGAGGCTTTCGCGGACGCCTGCCATGCGCTGGTACAGTTCCGCCGCGCGGGCGGGACCGTCATCCTGATCACCAATGCGCCGCGGCCGGGCGCCCTGGTCATGACGCTGCTGGACCGGCTCAAGGTGCCGCGCGATGCCTACGACGCCATCGTGAGCTCCGGCGACGTGACGCGCAGCATCATTGCGGCCCGCGCCGGTCAGGCCGTTTATCACATCGGCCCGGAACGGGACGTGCCGATGTTCGATGGCCTTGCCCCCCTCGCCCCGATCGAGCGCGCCGATTACGTGGTCTGCTCCGGCCTGCTCGACGACACGACCGAATCCCCCGACGATTATCGCGACCTCGTCGCGAAGCTCATCCAACGGGACCTGACGATGGTCTGCGCCAATCCGGACGTGGTGGTCGAGCGGGGCGAGAAGCTCGTCTATTGCGCGGGGGCGATCGCCGACCTTTACGCCGCCGCGGGCGGCAGCGTTCTCTATGCCGGCAAGCCGTTCCGGCCGATCTACGAGGAGGCGCTGGCCGCGGCGCATACGGCGCGCGGGCGCGAGACCGCCCACGCGCAGGTCCTGACGATCGGGGATTCCGTGCGCACCGATCTCCAGGGCGCCGCCAATTTCGGCGTCGACTGCCTGTTCGTGACCGGGGGCATCCATGCCGAGGAGCTGGGCGGCCGCGACCATCCCGGCACCGCGGTGCTCACCGACATTTTCGCCTCGGCCGGACTTTTTCCCAAGGCGGTGATGCGGCGGCTGGCCTGGTAAGGCCGTCGAGGCGACCTGCCCGGAGCGATCGCCGCTCGACAGTGGGTCACGCTCGAATTGATCGGCGCTCCTATCCGCTCATTCCCGCCCCCGCTTTCGCGGGGGTAAACTCCAGCGGGAATCCAGGGGCCACTTGTGGCGAGCTTTCGGGCCGTCGCCCCTGGGTCCCCGCTTGCGCGGGGACGAACGCAAGTGCTGTGCCGATATGCAACCGAACGTGCTTCAGGCGGCCAGCGGCGGGGTGGGATCCTCGGCGAACACCGCGGCGATCTTGTGCTGCAGGGTCTCGGCGTTGAACGGCTTGACGATGTAGTTGTTGACGCCGGCGCGTTTGGCCGCAATCACGTTCTCGGTCTTGGATTCCGCGGTGATCATGATGAACGGAGTCTTTCCAAGCCGCTCGTCGGCGCGGACCTCCTTGAGCAGGTCGTAGCCGCTCATGGGCTCCATGTTCCAGTCGGAGATGACCAGGCCATAGCGTCTCGCCCGCATCTTGGCGAGCGCAGTCGCCCCGTCGGTGGCATTGTCGATGTTTTGAAAGCCGAGCTGTTTGAGGAGATTGCAGATGATGCGGATCATCGTCTGGTAATCGTCAACGACGAGGACCTGCATCGACAGATCAACGGCCATCATCTCCTCCCTCAAGCGCCCCCAGCCATGTTCGCCAATGGACGCCTGCCGACCGGCCCGCTACGGGCGGTCCGAAACCGGGCACTCCTAGCGATTTCCGTTGAACATCCGGTTAATCCCTTATGCTGGAGGCCGCTGCCACGCTTGTCGGCGCGCGCTTGATCTGCCAAGCCTCTGGAAAATTCACCTCCCGTTAACGATGGCGGTCGGCGCCGTCCAAGACCCCACATGAGCGAAAGCCTCCACGAGACGTTCTCGTTCGCCGTCAGCCACGGCGAGGACCCGCTCCCGCCGGCCCTCAGGGGCGCGGTCGTCGCCATCGGCAATTTCGACGGCGTGCACCGTGGCCACCGGGCGGTGATCGCGGCCGCCCGAGCACGCGCCGCCGCCCTTGGCCGCCCGGCCGCGGCGCTCACCTTCGAGCCGCATCCGCGCAGCTTCTTCGATCCGCACAAGCCGCTGTTTCGCCTGACCGACGAGCGCGCCAAGCTGCGCCTGTTCGCGGCGACCGGGCTTGAGGGCGCGATCGTGCTCAGGTTCGACGCCGAGCTCGCCGAGCCCGCGCCCGAGGATTTCATCAACGCGGTCCTGCTCCATCGGCTGGGAATCTCCGGCGCTGCGGTCGGTTTCGATTTTCGCTTCGGGCACAACCGCGCCGGCACGCCCGAGCTGCTCGCGGCCGAGGGCGCGCGGCGGAAATTCGCCGTCGAGGTCGTGCCGGCGGTCGAGGTCGACGGGGAGCGCGTCTCCTCGGGCGCGATCCGCACTGCGCTCACGGCGGGCGAGATCGATGAGGCGAACGAGCTCCTCGGCTATCCGTGGTTCGTCAGCGGCGCGGTCGTGCACGGCGACAAGCGCGGCCGCGAGCTCGGCTACCCGACCGCCAATATGCGGCTCGATCCGGCCTGCGCGCTCCGGCACGGGATCTATGCGGTGCGCCTCGGCGTCGACGGGGCCCGCTACGACGGCGTTGCGAGCTTTGGCCGGCGCCCGATGTTCGACGTCGGCACCGTGCTGCTCGAGAGCCATCTGTTCGATTTTTCCGGGGACCTCTACGGACGCACGATCGATGTCGCCTTCATCGGCTGGATCCGGCACGAGATCGCGTTCGCGAGCGTCGAGGACCTGGTGCGCCGCATGGACGAGGATTCCAGGCGCGCGCGCACCATCCTGGCGCGCATGCCTGATGCGTTTCCGCCGCTCGGGGCTGTTGCGACCTGAGCCAGGGCCGGCGTGACCCGTGCACCGCGCCCTGCAAACAGCAGGGAATCTGCAGGCAGAGCGGTCAACGGTCTGCAGGACCCGGCCTTTCGAGGTTGCGACCGGCAGCTCCCCGGCTCACCGGGACACGAAAAGCCGCACAATTGGTCCATTGTAAACAACAGTCCGGATACAGTTGATTTGGTTCTGGCAGTGCTGAGCTTGCGAACCTCGCTCGCCTGCCGTTCGCCCTGCAAAGAACAGGGAATCTGCAGGGACCCGGCCGCAACGCTCCGGCGGCGGCCTTCGGCCGCCCGGACGCCCACGCGGAGCGCCCTGCGACTTTACGCGAATGACAACGCCCGGCGCATCTCCTGCCCGGGCGCAAAATCACCAGTTTCAATTTCCCATCTACTTGAATTTCTGATTCCTGTCAACGGATTCCTGCCGACATGGATTATGCCGAGCCGCATCGAAAGCGGGTCCCGGCAAGGGGGTTCCAAATCCGGATCAACGTGGACCGAGGCGGCCGCCCGGGTTTCCGACAGGTCGATAACGAGCGGTGAAAAAGTCGTGTCGTCAGCGAGCGCGAGGCGCCGTTGACTGCACCACCTTCTTGGAGCCGATAGAAAATTCAGCTGGTCGCGTGGTCCAGCCGGTGGGGCTTGCCATCGCGAAGCCGAACAGGCGCACCATGGTATCTGCTATCCGGGCACGGCCTGCGTACAGCGAGTCTGCCATCCTCCTCAGCGACGGACGCAGATGATCAAGCGTCGGGTCCACGGTTGCGAAAGGCACCGCACGCACGAAGGTGCCGTCGGCATCGCAAACGTCAATTTGCCAGAAGCGTCTCCCGGAGTCGGCGTTTCGCATCAGTTCGCGCGCGACTTGAGTTGCGTACGCCTCAGCTTCGCACAGGTCCTGCAGATCGACGCCGTCCGGATCCAAAATTCTGGATTGGCAGTCTCGCAGGTGAAAATGGAAAAGCGGCATGGCGCGCCCCCCGCAGTCATCGCCCCGGGATCGTTTAGTTTGAAAGCGCACCTAACAAAAAGCCTCCGAAACAAGTCAAGACTTGTTAACAGATTTTCCAAAGGATTCGCACGAGCTCCGGCCGCCGGGGACCGGGCTCCCACCTTCACGCTTGTTGACACGCTGCGCCATACTGTGCCGGCGGTCTTCCAATTTCCGGAATTCACCGCGGCGGGCGGCCTCATGAGCTGTGGAAGCAGTCTGGCGGAGGCGTTGCGCGTGGCCGGGTTGTATGCCGGGCGCATCCTCCAAGGGGAGAAGCCGGCTGGTCTGCCGGTCTAGCAGGCCACCAAGCTCGAACTGATCATCAATCTGAAGGCAGCCAAGGCGCTCGGCCTGACCGTGCCGCTCACACTGCTTGGCGGTGCCAACGAGGCGATCGAATAGACGCCGTTATGCTGCGCTGCATCATGTCTGTTGTTGTTGGCCCGTCTTTCCCCTCGCGGTTGGGTGGTGGGGCCGGCAGCTAACGGGGTGAGCAGCCGTCCGGGGGGCCAGACATTGCGTTTGAACCAGCCCGTCGCGCGACCACCCCGGCTGGAGGTGCCACCTCGCCCCCTCGACATTCCCTCGCCGCCGCGTCAAGCTTGCCGAAACGTTTCACACGAGAGGGAGGTACCCATGACGATAACCCGCAGGCTTGCGCTGTTGGGACCCGCGACCGTTGCGCTCGGCGCGGCCGCATTTTCGTCCACGCCAGCGCGCGCGGCGATGAAGACCGATTCCATCGATTACAGCCACGGCAACACCAAGCTCAAAGCCCACGTGGCCTACGACGACAGCGTCACCGGCAAACGCCCGGCCATCTTCATGGTGCATGCCCGCAATGGCCTGACCGATGGCGCCAAGCAGCAGGCGAATGACTGGTCGAAACTCGGCTATTACGTCTTCGCCACCGACATGTTCGGCATGCTGCCGAAAAACCTGGATGAGATCATGGCGCAGACCGAGATGTTCCGCAAAGACCGCGCGCTCATGCGGGCGCGCGCTCAAGCCGGCTTCGATACTCTTGTCAAGCAGCCGGCGGTCGACGCCTCGCGCATCGCGCTGATCGGCTATTGCTTCGGCGGTTCGGTCGGCGTCGAGTTCGGGTCGACCGGCGCGCCGCTCGCTGCCAATGTGGCGATCCATGGCTCGTTCGGCGGTCATGCCGCCGGCTGGGCGAAGAATGCCAAGGGTATGTTTCTCATCCTGCACGGCGCCGAGGACCCGAACTATCCGGTCGAGTTCAGCAAGGTGATCGATGAGCTGAAAGCCGCGAAGACGCCTTTCGAGGTCGAGATGTATAGCGGCACGGCGCACGGCTTCTCAGAACCGAAGAACAAGGCGGAAGAGCGGGCCATCACCCAGGCCAAGGCGACGACCGGGCGCACGCTCAAGGAGCTGTTCGGGGT
>Ga0126381_100000746_pt1 | contig 35548 bp, 48 predicted proteins | sample PanSoiMetPlot_28_FD_96465 | JGI IMG/M metagenome (GOLD analysis project Ga0126381, IMG submission 96465) | Tropical forest soil microbial communities from Panama - MetaG Plot_28 | ecosystem: Environmental > Terrestrial > Soil > Tropical forest > Bulk soil | place: Panama | collected 2016-02-17 | reverse complement strand
GCCGTTGATAGACGTCTATCACGGCAGCGCAGGTTTGACGGTGGGACCGGAGCCGGTTGGCTCCGGTCGTTGCCGCCTGTCTGCGAAGCCAAGTAGCAGCAGGAGAAAGGCAGAAATGCCCACCGCAACAACCACCGCCCCGGCTGGCCCCAGCGCGGCCCAGCTGGACGATGTGATCGACGCCATGCGGTCGATCAACTCCGAGGAGGACCGTTGGTCGCTGGCCGACGCCCTCCTGGTCACCAATCCTCCGGGCACCAACGATTTCGACCAGGTCGTTGAGAAGGCCATGGCTGCCGGGGTCCTCGGCAACCTGTCGGCCAACACGCTCCGGCTCTACCGGGACAGCGCGAAGAACTGGCCGAAGGCCAAGCGCATTGCCGGTGTCAGCTTCTCGGCCCACCGTGAAGTCGAAAAGCTCCCGACGATCGACGCCGGGGTGAAGTTGCTGGAGGCGGTCGTCAAGACCGTGGGCGGGGCCGACAAGGTCACCGTCGCCGCCGTCCGCAAGGCGGTGGCCATCCAGCAGGGCAAGCCAGCCCCCACCACGCCCGCCGCCCGTGCGGCGGCGTCGGCGGCGGCCACCACGCTCGCCGACGTCCTCACCGACATCCGCAGCGGCGGCCAGAAGCTGATCCAGTCGATTCCCGGCACCACGCCCAGCAACGAACTGGACGAGTTGCACAGCGGCCTCAGCAAGGTCCTGGCCCACGTCGAGAAGCTGCGGGCCAAGGCCAGCCAGAAGGCCAGCGCAGCCAAGAAGGGCAGCGGCCCCGCTGTTGCTGCTCCGGCTGCTCCGGTCGCCACGCCAGCCGCCAAGGCTGACGGCGAGGCCGAAGTCGTGGCAGGTGATCTGCGGGATCTGTGATCCCCACCGGCTGTCCTCAGCGGCTCAGTCGCCTGGTCCCCTCACCGGGGCTGGGCGGCTGGCCGGTGCGGATGTCCTCCATCCCATCCCGCGGCCAGTCCGGTCGCGGCCTACCCGAAAGGAGGGTGGCCTGATGGCCACTGCTACTGCCCCCCAGACCAGCCGGTTCCCGGCTCCGGTCTTCGACTTGAACCTGGTGCCCGAACACGACCGGGCCAGGGTCGAGGCCATGATCCCCGACGAGCGGCTGGCCCAGGCGTACGTCCACCGGACGATCCGCGGCTGGTACGACTTCGACCTTCTCGACTACGCCGTGATGAAGCGGTCGAACGTGGCCCTGGCCGGTCCGACCGGGTCGTCGAAGACGACGTTGTTCCGGGCCTACTCGGCCTACCGGCGGCTGCCGTTCAACGTCGTGGAGTGCAACGGGGCCATGGACCCCGGCGTCATCATTGGCCGCACGTCGATCGGCCCCGATGGCAGCGTCAGCTTCATCGACGGCGACATGACGCTGATCGTCCGCTACGGCGGCACCAACCTGATCGACGAGGCCAACCTGGCCCACCAGCGGATCACGGCCAGCTACCACGGGTTGCTGTCGGTGATGCGGGCCATGTCGGTGCCCGAGAACGGTGAGGTCATCCGGGCCGGTCGCGGTGGGATGCCGAAGAATGGCCGCCCGGTCATCCAGCCGACGCTGTTCGGCGTGGCGTACAACCCGAAGTACCAGGGGACGGTCCGGCTGAACGAGGCGTTTGGCAACCGGCTCCCCAAGCCCTTCAAGTGGGGCTACGACCGCTCCGTGGAGGAGCAGCTGCCCTGCGGCAGGTCGCCGCAGCTGCTGGACGTGGCCTACAACCTGAGGTCGCTGGCCGAGATTCGCACTCCCGTCAGCACGAACATGTTGATGGAGTTCGTCGAGCACGCCGTCGACCTCGACATGGGCATGGCCGAGTACTTCTTCGTCAACCACTTCAACGACGACGAGGAGGGTCCGGTCAGCCGGGCGCTCGAAGCCGTCCGCGATCAGATCGCCCGCGAGCTTGGTATCGCGGCCTGATAGACGTCTATCACCCGAAAGGAAATCAGAAAATGTCCGATGCAAACCTGAGGCGTGGCAGGACCGAGGTCAACCTGGACCTCGACGATGCCAAGCTCACGCCGCGTGAGTTGGTCAGGCTCCAGCGCCTGGCCCGCGAGTTGCGGCTCACCGATCAGATCCTGTCGATCGACATGGACACCGTGACCGTCGAGGCCAGCGGCCCGGCGCCAGCGTGGACCACGTTGGAGGGCGACAAGGTCAGCTTCAACTGGGCGAAGATGCCCACGCCCTGGCAGAAGGTGGACGTGGCCGTGTGGCTGGGCACGAACGCTCACGAACTGGGCCACGTCCTGTTCAGCCCCCGGCGGGACAGCACGCTGATGTTCCGCGTGCTGGAGTCGGAGCGGTCGTTCCTGCCCGGCATCGCCAACATGCACAACATCGTTGAGGATCAGCGGCAGGAGCGGCTGGTGCTGGCCAAGTTCGGGCCGTGGCGCGGCTACCTGACCGCGGCCCTGTCGCACCACCTGGTCAGCGACGATGCAAACGCCTGGCTGCTACTGGCCGGGCGGACGTGGCTGCCCGACGAGGTGCGGTCAGCGGCCAAGGCCCGGATGGTGTTCCGCCAGGGCCAGCGTTTCACCGACGAGGTGACGCGGATGGTGGGCGAGTACCAGCTGCTGATGGATCCCGGCGAGTCCGACGCCGACGAGGCCTGGCAGATCCTGCAGGATCTGGTGGCGCTGTTCGACGACCAGCAGCCCACCGGCAACGGCGGCTGCGGTGGCTTCGTGTCGGTGGGTGGCGAGCCGAACATCGACGGCAACCCCGGCGACGGCCCTCCGGTGGCCAGCGATCCGGCTGCCGATCCTGACGCCGACAGCGACAGCGACGGTGGCTCCGGCCCCGAGGAGGGCGATGATGGTGGCGACGGCGACCAGGGCAGCGGCTCCGGTCCCGGCGACAGCCAGAAGGGCGACGCCGATGAGGGTCAGCAGCCCGGCGACGAGGCTGGCAAGACCCCAACCACCAGGTCGGACGGACAGCAGGGCCAGGGTGGCGACTCCGGCAGTCCCGGCGGCGGGGCTGGCAACCGGCCTGGGTCCAAGCCGATCAGCCAGAAGGACATCCGCGAGAAGTTGCGGGATGCGGCCAAGGGCCAGATCGACGAGGACGCCCAGGCCAGCGAGGAGCTTGGCTCCGTGCTGGACGCCCTGGACTACGGGCGTGGTGGCGGCGAGGACGCCGAGGGCGAGCGGCCCATCGGTCGCTGGATCCCGGCGGACGATGCGGCCCGGCGGCTCCGCGCCGAAGTCAGCGATGCCCTGCTGGACATCAAGGACGAGACGGAGCCGGGGTGGCTGAAGCGGGTGGAGAGTGGTCGGCTCAACGTCCGGCGGCTGGTCGATCCGTACTGCGACGCGGACGAACTGTTCGATCGCTACGAGCCGGGCATGATGGACGCCAGCGAGATGGAGGTCATGGTGCTGCTGGATGTCAGCGGCAGCATGGGCAGCCAGATGAAGGCGCTGGGCCGGGCGGCGTGGGCCATCCGCCACGCCGTCGACGACCTGGAGGGCCGTTGCACGGTCATCTGCTACGAGTCCGGTCCGCACCGGCTGTTGGCCGAGCCGGGCCAGCGGCCCGACGACCGCATGTTCATCCCGTCCGCCATGGGCGGGACGCAGCCGAAGTCGGCGCTGCTGGAATCGCTGCGGGTGCTGACCAGCAGCGACGCCAAGAACCGCCTGCTGATCGTGCTCAGCGATGGCGAGTGGTTCGGCACCAGCAAGCTGGTCCGCGGTCCCGGTGGGTCGATGAAGTGGGAGCAGCACGATGACGCCGCCGAGGTCATCGAGGCCATGGGCCAGATGGGCGTGACGACGGTGATGGCGCTGCTGGGCCGGGGCGCTGGCGACGACAAGCACGGCTGCCAGTTCGCGGCTCACATCGACCGGGCCGAGGAACTGGCCCGGCTGTTCCGCCGGGTGGCTGCGGAGCGGATGAGGTCGTGGCTATGACCGAGCTACACAGCACGCACAGCCTGCTGGCGGCGGCGGACCTGGAGGCGGTCCGCCACGCCAGCGTGGTGACCGGGCGGTACATCGACTTCCGCCCGGAGCTTGGCGTCGGCGTCCGCATCACCCGTGGCGGCCCCGAAAAGTACCGCTGGTGGAACCAGTCCACCGGCCTGGTCATGGGGCCGAAGTGGTGGCAGCCGTCCTACTCGGAGTTCCGCGAGGAGGACGATGCGGTCGGGGAGGCCAGCTACTACGCCCGGATGGACAGCGATCCCGCCACTCAGCTGGGCCGTCTGGCCCAGCTGGTCACCAATCACGCCGGGCGGCGGCTGGTGCTGCTCTGCTACGAGAACGTCCACCGCGGCGAGTGCTGCCATCGGCGGTGGCTGGCCGAGTGGTTCTGGAGCCGCTGGCAGATCGAGATACCCGAACTGCCCCCGGCCCGGCAGGACCCGTACGGCGGCTGTTGATAGACGTCTATCACCCCGGCTGACCGCAGCGCCCGCTAACCCCCGCCCATCAGGCGGGGGTTGGTCGCGGTGAGGTCGACCACCTCTCCCACCCTGCCTGGCCAGAGGGCGCAGGCAGCTACCCGAAAGGAGGTGGCCTGGATGGCCACCGTGTTCGTGTTCACCGTTACCGCGGTGAACAACCCTGACGACGACGGCGCCAGCGTCTACGGCTACGAGCCGATCAGCCTGGTCGAGGTCTACGCCGATCGTGATGCCTCGTTGCTGCGGGCTGAAGGCTGGCTGCAGTCCGAAGTGGCTGAGCACCGCGAGGACGGCGTCGAGTTCGAGGTCCACCGCATGCTCCGCACCACCGAGCAGCTGCCGTTCTACGTGGAGGCGACCAACCGCTCGACGGTCTACCGGGTCACCGTGTTCCGCCGGGAGGTGGTCGCGCCGGTCGCGGTCGTGGACGGTCCCGACGAAATCGGTCAGGCGGCCAGGCGATGACGCCGCCCCGAATCCTGGTCCTGTGCCGAGCGTTCGGCCATGCCTGGGACACCGCTGCGCCGGACCTGCGTTTCGCCAGGCCGTCATCCGGCCACAGTCAGCCTGCCCGTTGCGACCGTTGCACGTCGTTCCGGTTCCAGTGGCTGGGCTGGGACGGCAAGCCGGTCAGCACCTGGTACGACCTGACCGATGCGTATCTGGAGGTCGCTCGCTCGCTGACGCGGGGCGAGGCCAAGGTGTGGCTGATCGAGCATCAGCCCCGGCGCCGGAGGGAGGTGGCGTTGTGAAGATGACCAAGCAGCAGCGGGTGGCCATCGCCCGCCAGATACTGGAGCGGGCCTGGCAGTTCCGAAGCCAGGGCGATGGCGGTGTGGCCGCCACCTGGTTCATCCATGGCCACGACAGGCTGCAGATCGTGGCCACACCGTTCGACGAGCGGGTGCCGGATGTCAAGCGGATGATGGCCGAAGCCGTGGCCATGCAGGTCCGCGAGGCCCAGCCGGTGGAGTTCGTGCTGTTCGTCAGCGACGCCTGGACGCGGGTGCTGCCGGTGGGCACCACGGCCCAGGAGGCCAAGCGGGCCACGCCGCCCAGCCAGTCCGCCGATGCCGTCGAGTGCCTGTTCGTTCAGTGCTGGGGCACGCACCCCGGCCAGGACTTCACGCTGGCCCGGCGCTACCGCCAGCGTGACGACGGCACGCTGGAGCGGCTGGAGGCCGACGACCTGATGGAGTCGGCCATGGACGCGATGACCTTCGCGGCGGTGGTGGAGGCGATCCGTGGCTAGCCCGATCAGCCAGTACGAGGCCGAGCGGTGGCGGCAGCTGCACGACGAGTTGGTCGGCCAGGCCACCCGGCTGGAGCAGCTGCTCAAGCCCGGCACCCGCGGGGAGTGGGAAGCCCTCGACGCCATCAAGTCCGCCAGCCGGTCGCTGTTCTCGGCGTTCGGCTGGGTCATGCGGGAGCGGGAGGAGCCGTGAAGTTCAGCGTCCGCTTCGTCGAGCCGCCGTCCATCGCGTTCTTCGCCAAGCTGCTGCTGGCCCTGGATGAGGCCTGGCCCGGTATCCAGCTGTCCAGCCCGTCCCGCGGGCTGGTGTTCGAGTTCACGCTGCCGTCCGCTGACGAAGACCCGTGATAGATGTCTGTCACCGAGAAGGCCGCCCCGGCTCCGGCCGGGGCGGCTTTTTTGTGTCGCTAGCCGCGGTCGTCCTCGTCGTCGCTGCCGCTGAGGGCGGCCTGCGACTCCTCGACGGCGCTGACCAGTTCGCCGGTCACGTCGGCCAGGGCCTGGTGGAGGTTGGCGATCTGCTCGTCGGAGATGTCGCCCGCCTGCAGGGCCAGCACCTGGTCGGTGAGCGTGGCGATCTGGTTGGCGGCGGCGGCGCTGGCCGCCTGTAGGGCGGTGACGTCGGACTTGATCTGGTCGACCTGCTCCTGGGAAGCCATGGCGGGAAGTATGCCAGATGGCATCAGCAGCCGTCGTAGGGCGCCCAGGGCTGGCGGCCGTCGCGGGCGTACAGCTGCTCGAAGGCGGCTGTCTGCTCGCTGTAGCTGGCATTCCCCGGACTACCCGATCGGCCCAGGCTGGCCCAGGTGGAGGGCAGGAAGCCATAGAGGTTGCTGCTGCCCCTCCCGTTACCGGACTCGCGTAGCTCGACGCAGGCCCGGAAAGATTCCGGCGCTACGGCCCCCGCGTAGCTCTGCGGCTGCTGTACCGTCACGGCTGGCGACGGCCTGGCCGTGGTGAGGGTGGTCGCCCGTGTCGTTGGAGGGTCAGTCGTCGGGGTCGGTGCCGGTCGAGTGGTCGTGGTTGGTCGCACGACCGGCGCTGGCTTGGCTGTCGTTGGTGGTGGCCTGGTTGTCGAGGGCACCGAGGGCGCACTCGGAGAACTGGCCAGGGTAGGCGCAGGCGGTCTGGCAGTCGTCCTCACAGCTGCCGGTGAGCAGGCGGCCAGGAGGAGGGTCAGCAGCAGTAGGCGTCGCATGGGTCATGGTGCTCCTGTGGTTGGCGGCAGCCGGACGTCTGATGAGTCCGGCGGCCAGGAGTTGCTTGTCGGTACGCGGCTCTCCGGGCCGCTTGTTGAGGGTCAGCTGCGGATCCATCACCGGGGCGACCCGCGGGAAGCCGGTGAGGCGGTTGGCGGACAGCGAGCCGGGGTGGTTGACGCAGACCGGCCAGGGCTGGCTGGCTGGTCGGTAGCGGGCCATTTGCAGGAGGCCGCAAGCCGGGTCGCTGCATCGGCAGACGACATGGCCCGTCAGCCTGCCAAGCTCGGCCAGCGCTGTCCACTGAGGGTCGAGGTCGTCCGTCATGGTCGCTGCCAGCGCCCCGGCCCGCAGGACCAGCTGACGATGCGGTTGGCGGCTCGGTCGAACTGGCCGGTGATGGCCTCGCCGGGTTCGAGGCGATCACCGCAGAGATGGCAAGTGGTCGGGTAGCGGTTGGTCTTTCGTTCGCCGCCGTCCTTGCGCCAGCGCAGGCTGGGCCAGCCGTCCGGTTTGAGTTCGCGGCAGGTGGGCACTGCGATCCTTTCGTGGGGTTGAGGTCCGGCTGGGCTGTGCCCCCTTACGGGGGCTGCACTAGCCCACTAGCCGCAGGTAGGTGTGCCCGGCTGTGCCGGGTAGGTGTGCCGGTCACTGTTTTGGCTGGTCAGAGTACAGATCGACGGGACCTGTGCCGGAGTTGCCCTGGTCAGAGGGCGGCACAGGTGGGTTGGGGGTGGGCCCGGCAACTGTGCCCGATTGCTCGCGGCGGAACTTGAGGGCGGCCGAGAGGACGGCCCAGCGGCCAGGCTTGAGGCCAGCGGCCTTGAGGGCGGCTATGGCGGCGGGTCGCCCGGCGTCCAGCGGGACGCCCGCCGTGGTGAGGTCGGCGGCCTTCTCGGCGGTGCCTGCAGGCCAGCCGAAGCGGATGGGCATGGAGTAGCTGACCTCGCCTGTGACGACGTTGACGTTGCGGTCGACGTTCAGTTCGGGTCCGACCCAGGCCAGGCGGCTGGCGTTGCCACAAGTCAGCTGGACATTGCCGGACGGGTGGCGGCGCTGGCGCCAGATGACGTCGACGTCCCCGAGTTTGGCTGAGGTGCCACGGGGGTGGCCCTTGGACTTGTCGTGACCGCCATGGTCCAGGCGCAGGTAGCCGATCCGCTGTTGCTTGAGTCGGATGCCGGTGTGGCGGTAGAAGTCGTCGACGGTGCGGGCGTCGTTCTCGTCTCCGGTCACGACGCGGGCGAAGGTGTCGAGGACCACGGCCTTGGCGTTCACGCTCTCGATGTAGCTCAGCAGCTGTTTGCCGCCGTCCTCGGTGTTGAGCGGGTAGATCGGTGGCAGCAGGGCGTAGTGCAGCCGGTCCAGCCGGTCCAGATCCCAGCCGAAGTCGCTGAGCCGTTCGTCCAGGTCGTCGTCGGTCATCTCGAAGTCGAAGTAGGCGATGTCGATGGGTGGGACGGGGTCGCCGGTCCAGGGATGGATGCCCATGGCCAGGTTGCCGACGCACCAGAGGGCGAGTTCGCTCTTGCCCTCCTTGGCGTTGGCCCACAGTGCCATGGCTCGGCCGAGAGGCCAGAAGTCCTCGACTAGCCATTGGTGGGCGACGGTGTCTCGCTTTGCGAACTCCTGCCAGTTGATGTAGATGTCTGCTGCGTCAGGTTGATAGACGTCTATCACTGCTGGCGTTTGCTGATTGACGTTGATGGTGACCTGGGCGAGCGGGTCGCTGGGGTGGTGCAGCTGGCCATCCGGTCCCAGCATGTAGCTCTGGTCCTTCTGCAGGCCGGGCCAGTGGTCGGAGAAGTTGGTGGCGATGGCGTCGCCGTCTTCGCCCACGATCACGCTCAGGCTGCTGGTCCCGTCAGCAGGCTTACCGGGGCGCACGATGTGGACGCTCCCATCGCGCCACACGGCTGGAGAGTGGCCGTGGTAGACGGTGACGATGTGGTTGACCAGCAGCTGCTGGTCGTGGGTCACGCTGCCGGTGTGGTGCTTGGTGCCGCCGCCCTTCCGCCCGCTTCCGGTCGCCTGTGGCAGGTGCTTGCGGAGCCAGGCAGCTGTGTAGCGGTGGTCGGGCAGGTAGCGCTCGACCGTGACCGGCACGCTGTCGCCGCCCTTGTGGTTGTTAGTGCCGGGCAGCCGCAGAATGCTGGGCAGGTCGCTGCGGCCGTTGGTCAGTCCGACGCGAGCGAGGGCGGTATTCAGCTGGTCGATCAGCGCCTCGGCCTCGTCCGGCTCGACGGGATGGGCCAGGACCCAGTAAGGCTGGAGGCCGTGACCGGAGTGGACGACCAGGTTGGGCTGCACGTCGTGGCCGAGCTTGGCCAGGCCGTCACGCACCTCGGCCTCGGTCGGGAGTGGGTCGTCGGTGCGGCGGGTCGGGTGCTGCCAGTCAAGGTCTGCCGGGATGGCCACGACCTGGGCTACGTCGTCGCGGTCGCCCCGGCCCCGCAGTGGTCGGGCCTTGAGGGGATGGGCGCCGACCCAGACGTCGACGGTCTGCAGCTGGCTCAGCTTTTCGAGGATGTGGCCGGGGTGGGTGACGATGTCGAAGTGGAACCCGCTGGCGTCGAACCAGCAGATGCTGTGGGGTCCGTCGCCCCAGATGGCCGTCAGGAAGTCAGCCGTGCCGCTGGGCAATGGGATCAGTGGGGTAGGGTCCATGCCAGCGCCTCCTTTCGGGAAGTTCGGTAAGCGCCACGCAGACCCCGCCCCTCCGGCGGGGTCTGCCCTGTTGGGGGGATGGGCGGTCTTTGTCAGCTGTCGAGTATTGCCAGTTCCTCCGGCGCGAACCAGGTGCAATCGGCCCCTTGCCGTAGCCGCCGCTCCCGGCCCCGGTACCAGCCGATGCTGGTGGGCTTGAAGGCCACGCCGTACTCGCGGTGGACCAGTTGGCCGCTGCGCTCGCTGCGCTCGTCGTTGATGACCACGATGGTGCCCGGCATGCCCCTGTAGCGCCCTCTGGCCTTGACCACGACCCTGGTGCCGGTCGGGGTGGGATCGGCCGGGAGCGGGGCGCACAGGGGCTGTGAGCGGTCGCTAGGCCGGGTCACGGTCGCTGGTTGTCGACGGTGGCCAGCTGCTGGGCCGCCACCCACATGAGGTAGTGGTGGCCGTTGTCGGGGTGGCGCTCGAAGGCCTGCGCCGCCCGGAACAGCATCCGGGCGGCATGCCAGCGTCGGAGGCGCCAGCGCAGGCCTCGGATCACGTTTGCTGCTGGCTGAACAGGTCGACCGGGATGCTGGCCGTCTGTGGGGCCGGTGGGGCGTACTGAGCCGTAAACAGCTTGGTCGGGTTGAGCGGCGGCGTGAAGTCGGACTCGCCCGTGAAGACGACGCCCAGCTTGGCCCCCACGTCGATGGCCTTGGCCCCGGCGGCCTTGACCGCGTCGACGATGGCGCCCATCATCGGTTTGCCGCTGCCCTTGACGGCGACGGCCTTCCCGGCCTTGGCCCACAGGCTGACCGTCTCGCCGTCAGCCGTCTCGATGGTGATGATCCAGACCGGCATGGGGTCGCCGGACGGGAACAGCTTGACCTTGCCCTGGGTGTCGGTCTGGTGCGTCTCCTTCATGGCGGTGATGACGCCGACGTACTGGTCGCCGAACTGCTTGAAGCTGGCGGCCGGGCTGCTCTGTAGCTGGTCGATGGGAATGGACTGCATCACGCAGGCTCCTTGTTCGTTGGTTGGATGGTGGAGCCGGGGAACAGGTCGAGGACCTTGGCGGCTCCGGGGGAAGGCTCTCCGAACGGGAGTTCGTAGCGCCTCTCGACGTCGTCGAGCAGTCGCTCGATGGCGCCAAGCTGTTCGGCTGTGTGGTTGGTGGACGCACGCAGCGTGGGGATGTTGTCCGGCCACAGCTTGCCGAGGGCCTGTCGGGCCTGGGCGTGCTGGCCGATGTCGTCGATGCGTTGCTGCAGCCAGTTGCGGACGTCGTGGACTGTCTCCAGGTCCTGCGCCGCCGGGGAGAAGCCGGGCGTCTTGACGGTGTCGGCGTCCAGCGGGACGGGCTGCTGATAGACGTCTGTCACGTCCACAGGCTGTGGATGGCCGTTGTCCACAGGCTGTGGGTGGCTGGGATGGGTGGCCAGGCTGGCCTCCAGCTGGGCGGTGAGGTCGTCGCTGGAGACGGGGATGGTCATGCCCTGGTTGTTGCTGGCCGGGGCGTACAGCCGCTGCGGGTTGGACCGTGCCCAGCTGCGCGCCCACATGCTCTGCTGGAACGCGTGCCAGCCCTCGGTCAGATCGACCAGGTATAGCTCGAAGACGCCCTCGCCCGCCTTGAGCCAGAGGACCAGCCCCCAGTCCTGGTCGACGGCAGGCATGGGCTGGCTGTGGTCCTGGCTGCCGTCCTTGGCTGCGCCCTGCTGGTAGAGCCGCTCGCCCCGGCTGTAGCCCGCCAGCTGGACGGCGATGGACTGGAAGCTGTACTCCAGGTTGGCGCCGGTCTTGAGGTCGGCGATCAGCGGCAGGTCGAAGCCGGGCACGATGGCCAGCCGGTCGAAGGTCCCGGCTACCTGGTAGCTGTCCAGAGCCGTGACCAGTTCGACGGCGCCGGGGACCACGCTGATGTGGGCGGCGGCCAGGCCGTTGACGTAGGCGTCGACGTCGCGCTCCGTCTCGCTGGTCAGGTGCTGCGGGGCCTTGCCCAGGTCGACGAGGGCGGTGATGGTGTGGAGGCTGCTGCCCATCTGGCGCCGGTCGTTGGCCCCGCCCACGGCGGCGCACTCGCTGACCAGCCGTTTGCACTCGGCCTTGCTGGCGTCGCCGTCGTACCAGGGGTCGCCGTGGACGGCCAGCAGCGCCTCCCATTCGGCCCGCAGGCCCCGGCGCATGATGATGCCGCTGGCGGTCATGGCGGCCTTCCAGTCGGCCAGCCCGCCGCCGTTGTCCAGCGTCTTGGCCACGGTGGTGACGCGGGTGTAGCCGACCGGCGGTCCACCCGTGGGCGGCACGATGAGGTAGCGGCCCCACTGGTCGCGGCGGGTGGGGTCGGGGCTGGCGTTGATGGCGGTCAGCGGGATGGAGGTCTGGGTCACGGTCGCTCCTGGCGGAAGTGGTGGCACTTGCATTCGAGCGGGCCTTCAGTGGCCCGGCACAGTCCGTTGCGGCCGGTGTGCTGGTCGCGGCGGTGGCCGCAGGCTGAGCAGGTGTCGTCGTCGGTCACAGCAGTTCGGTGATCTGGATGAGGACGCCGGGCGGGGAGCCATAGCGCTTGGCTGCGGTCAGGCTGACGACCTGGCTGTCGTCGTGCCATAGTCCTGCGTCGGTGATGGCGTCGCAGATGCACCTCGCGAGTTTGTCCACGTCGGGCATGACGGTGGGCCACGCCGGGGCCGAGGGGCGAACGACCCCGGCGTTACGGCCAGTGCCGTAGTGGCCCATGGGACGGGGCAGGTCGAAGCCCAGCCGGAGTTCTACCGCGCCCCCCAGCGGCGGTTCTTCCAGCTGGGCGACGGCCTGCTGCACCTGGCCTCTCCACGCGTACACGGTGGCGGGATACCGTGCCGCGGTCTTGCCGTTGGGGAGAGGGTGCAGACGAAGGGAGCCTTGCGGGATGGGCGTGCCGCGCACGTCGACCCGTATGCGGCGGGGGTGGATGTGGATGGGGTCGAGGACCGGGGCCAGACAGCAGGTGTTGCCGCAGTCGTTCTCGTCGACCCAGCTGCGGTAGGGGTGGGGCTGGCTGAGGTCGACGCTCATGGTTCCTCGAACAGTCGCAGCTGCTCGTCGAGCCAGCGGCTGGCCTGGGCGCTGACCTTCTCCGGGGTGCGCTCGCGCCAGTTGCCCTTGCGGCTGCTGTGGCCGGGACGCCAGCGGGACCAGACGCCGTTCTTGCGGCTCTTGACCGGGAGGCCGCAGCCGCACTCGCACAGCGGGGCTTCGTCAGGCTGCTTCGTCATGGCCGCCGACCTTTGGCTTGAGGGTGGCTTCGAGGTCCTGGCGTCGGAAGAACAGCTTGCCGCGTGGCGTGCGCTGGATGAAGGGGATCTGGCCGCGCTGGACCCAGCGGAACAGCGTCTGCGGGTGGATGTTCAGATACCGGGCGGCCTGCTCCCGGTCGTAGAGAACGCGTCTAGGCATAGACAGTCAGCTTAGCACAGTTAGGCGGCTGTTGTCAAGCGATGTGATAGACGTCTATCAGTGTGGTCGGAGCCAGAAACCGCAGTGGTTAAAGGGCGTACAGGGATCGCTTCGGGGCGTCGGCGGAACTCCCCACACTCACCCATTCCCGCAGATTGATTGGCAATAGAGGCAACGCCGCTAGAAATCCCCCGCCAGGTGGCACGTCAATCGGTCAGCCATCCCCCACCCAATGAGGCCTGCGCCCGGTGGCTGTTCAGAGGCGTATGGAGGTCGCCCAGGCTGCCTGTATTGCACCATGTGGCGGCGGCTGTGGTTGAGGCAGCCCAGGCGCAGTAGGCCTTAGAAATCCGCGGAGCGCCTCAGAGCAGTTCGGCCAGCAGAACGCCCATGCAGAAGGCCAGCAGGCAGGCCGTGACGACGATGAAGGCGGCCAGTAGTAGCCAGCCCTCGCGGCGGCGCATGGCGGCTCAGGCGGCGCAGGCCAGGATGACTGCGGTGCCGCCCTTGGTGGTCTTGACCTCGACGGTTATGGGAGAGTGGTTGGCGGGGCAGGTGGGACCGGGGAGGCCCTGTGGACCAGGGGGTCCGGTCTTGCCAACCCCGGTAGGCCCAGGAGGGCCAGCAGGACCGGGCGGTCCAGCCGGGCCAGCTGTACCGGATTTGCCCGCCGATCCGGCGGGGCCGGTGACGGCCTGGCCCGGCGTTCCGGCCACACCGGGACTGCCCGTTTTGCCGGTCGCTCCGGTGGGGCCTGGCGCTCCCACGCTTCCCGGCGTGCCCGTAGCTGTGGGTCCGGCTGGTCCTGTGGCACCTGTGGCTCCTTGCGGTCCGGCTGGGCCAGTCTTGCCTGGCGGGCCGGGGATTGCGACGGTGGGGTTGTTGTTGATGGCGTAGGCGGTGGCGGCCACGGAGCAGCCCAGCAGCACGCCCGCCACGATGAAGACCAGCACCGGGCTACGGGTCGGTCGGGTCGATGCCATGCTGGGCCAGTTTGAGGGAGAGGTCGTAGACCCGGCGTTCGGCCTGCAGTCGCTGGTGGCGCTCGTCGGACAGTTCGTGGGACAGTTCGTCGATTTCGCTCTTGGCGGCTTTGCGCTCCTTGTCCCGCGCCGCCCGGATGGCCAGCAGCACGCCGCCCGTGGCGGTCACGATGCCGCCTACTCCGGTGAGGATTGCGACGAGCTTGGCCGGGTCCACATGGTCAGGTGACCGGCGCCGTCCAGCTGGTCGCCCAGGTCTGCGGCCCAACCAGGCCGTCCACGCTCAAGCCCTTCTCGCCCTGGAACTGGCGGCAGACGCCCTCGCTCTGTGGCCCGTATTGGCCGTCCACGCCGATGTTCCAGCCGCGAGCGGCCATCTGCTGTTGCCAGGTGCGGACGTTCTGCGTATCCACGCCGCCGTAGAAGCCGGAATGACAGTGTGGGTCGGGGGACGGCTGACCCAGATAGTCGCTGGCCGGGTAGGGAAATGGCGGCGCCTTGCCCGCCGGAGGTGGCGTGGGTGTGGGCTGCGGCGGGCTGGGCTTCTGCCCTCCGGCCTGGGCGATGACCTGGTCGATGGGGAAGTTGGGTCCGCAGTCGGTGTGGCCGCCGCCCCAGCTGCCGAGGTCGACGTGCTGGCAGACCCCGGCGCTGCCGCCCTGGGCCTGCTGGGCCGTGAGCTTGACGATGGGTATGCCGAACGCAGCGGCCTCCTCGGCGATCCACTCGGCGGCGTTGGCCAGCATGTTGGGATGCTGCTGCCAGGTGGCGGCGCTCCAGCCCATGGCTGCTCCTGAGGGCGTGCAGAGTTCGGCCTGGACCGCCACCGGGTTGGCGTTGGCTGATGTCCAGGCCTTGTCGCCGCGGTGGACGTACTCGCCGATCTGGCCCTTGGTGTCGTCGATGCCGACGTGGCTGGACACCTGTGAGGAGGGGTTGGCAAAGAACGAGCCGAGGCTGGAGTAGCTGGTCGCCCCCTCGCTGGTATGCAGCACGATCAGCCGGACCTTGCTGCCGCCGCGGCTGGAGTAGTTGGGCGAGGCGATCCAGATGCGGTTGAGGGTCACCGTTGTCCCTCGTAGCCGACCTCGTCCTCGGGCGTGGTGTCGCCGTGGGATGGCTCCTCGGCCGGTTCGGGGGTCGGCTCTGGTTCGGGGTCGGGGCCGGTCGTCGGGATGTCGGACATGGTTCCTCCTCTGGGTGATAGACGTCTATCAGCTACGGCCTGGGTGTCCCGTCTGTGTTGAAGTAGAGGGAGGTGACGATGGGCCAGTTGCCCTGCGTCAGGGACAAGAGGTCTGCGTCCAGCACCAGCGAACTGTCGATGGTGCCGTTGCCCGTGTCGACCTTGTCGGCCACGCCGGGTCCGGCGGCAGCCAGCCGGATGAACGTGGGCACCAAACCGGGGTCGTCTCGTAGCACGCCGTAGGCCAGCGCTTTCTGGTCGGCGGCGGCGGCGTCCTTGTAGTAGTCCGCCTGCTGGACGGTGCAGGAGCGGGCGCGTTGCTGAAAGTCGCCATCGGCCTCCAGCAGGGCTTGCGTCTCGTAGCTCATGGTGGGGCCTCCTTTAGCTGGTGCCGAGGTAGGTGGCGGTCAGGAAGGTGATTTGGGAGTTGACGGTTAGCGCCACGGCGGCGCTGGTCCGCACCCACAGGGAAACGTCGTCCCCTGCCGCCAGTTTGACGATCCAGCTTCCGGCATAGACGGTGGTGCTGGTGACGCCAGATGGCTGACCGATCATGTATTGGCCCGATTGGCTGACCCCTGCGACACCGTTTTTCCAGGCTCGGATGAGTTGCATGGTGCCCGACCCTGTGCCCGCGCTGGTGGTAAGGAGGTAGTTTCCGGCTATGGGGGCGATGATGCGGGCGGTGTTGGTGTTGAGGCTGGCCGCCATCCCGAAGGGGTCCATGCCCGTCAAAACGCTGTCGAACGGGACCTGGATGTCTGCGGCGCTCGGCGTGGACCAGGCTGCCGATCGGTAGATGTAGCAGCTGAGCACGTCTCTGGCCCGTTTCCAGGTTCCGTTGAGCACGCCGCCCTTGGCGATCCACGTCTCGCCCCAGGGGTCGGTGAAGGAGGTGAACGGGTCGGCGGCGGCCAGCGGCGGTTCCCACAGGCCGGACAGCCGGGACACGCGGGCTTCGGTGATGTTGGCCGCGACCAGGCTGGCCGCCCCGCCTGGCACGTTGACCCAGGCCAGCAGAGCGGCCTGGGAGGGGACGGCAGGGAAGGCTGGGTTGGAGGCGGCGGGCGTGCCCTGGACGACGGTCATGACGAAGTCGTTGTTGCTGCCGCCGTCGAAGTCGTTGCCCCGGGCCTGGGCGATGATGCCGTCCCAGCGGGACTGGCCGGACGGTGGGGCGGGTGCCAGCGTGACCTGCTCGACGGCGTCGGACACGCAGACGATCGAGCCGACTGGCGACACGACGTGGACGACGGCGGTGCCGGGGGCGACGTTCACGGTCATGCCGGAGGCCACTGACACCCGCATCCCGTTGATGTAGTCCCCGGCGTTGCTGGCGGTGTTCCCGGCGAAGATGGCTCGCAGGAGCATCCGGTCCTGGCTGGCGGCGTAGGAGCCAGCCTGCTCCCACAGCGGCGTGTAGCGGGTCATGCGGTCACCTCCGGGCCAGGGCGTTGACGTCGCTCTGGCTCTGCTGGATCATCTGGACGAGGGTGCGGCCGGGCTGGCCCACGGTCAGGTCGACGTCCTCCTCGCCGTCGTCCCCGATGTTGTAGGTGATGCCCAGTACGCGGACGTTGGTGTTGACGTTGAGGCGGCCGGAGCGAATGACCAGTGGTACCACGTCGCCCATGTAGGGGCCGCCGTAGTAGTAGAAGCCGGGCGTCAGCGTCAGCTGGTAGGTGGGGATGAGGGTGCCGTACAGAGCCAGGTCGCCGTTGGCCTGGGCGGTGAGGGCGGCCGCAGTGGTCAGCGAGGGAGCGTTGTCGGCGGACATCCACAGCCCGATGGGCCGGGTGGAGACGTTGTTGGAGTCGGTGTTCCAGGTTTCGGCTACCAGCTGGGTGGTGCCCGGTGAGGTCGACTGGGCGTTGCCGATGACCCGCCAGTAGTTGCCGTAGGTGCTGGAGTCGACGGAGCGGGTCAGGGCGGTGATGGAGGAGCCGTAGACCAGGGCCAGGTCGCTACGTTGCACGCCCTGGTAGGGCGCGAAGATCCGCAGGGCGTCGGCGGTGCCGTTGAGGCCGGTGGGCAGCACGTCGAAGTCGAAGCCGTTGGGCAGCTTGGACAGTTCGTTGACGATGTCGGTCAGGCCGGTGGAGGCGTTGTAGGTGTTGGTGTAGAGGGTGCCGGTCTTGGCGCTGCGGGTGGTGCCGTCCGGGTTGGCCATCTGGATGGTCAGAGGCATGCTGGAACCGGGGGACATGGAGGTGCCGCTGGTCGTCACCACGTTGTTGGCCTTGTTGAGGATGTCGGCCACGATGTCGTCCAGGTCGGCGTTGGTGTAGGTGGCGGGGTTGGTGAGAAATCGTCGGGCGAACATGCCCGCGTAGTCGTGGGCGGTCACGTTGATGAGATGGCTGTCGGCAGTCAGCACGTCCTGGGTCTGCGACACCACGCCCCGGAACAGCGGTCGGTCCACGCCTGCGGTGTCATCCCAACGCCAGGCCATGACGTCCTGCTGTAGCTCGGCCAGGAGGGCGGCCTGGGCTGATCGCCCGTCGATGGTGAAGTCCAGCTGGCTGGGTTGGTTCCACTGCCGGATGAGCTTGCGGTTGATGGCGTCGGGCAGGGCACCGATGGTGGTCTGGTAGGGCGTCTGGTTGGCAGTGAAGTCCCGGCTGTGCAGCGTTAGTCGCCACTGGCCCCGGCCCGCTGGCACCGGGTAGGTGCCCGGTGCGGCTCGTACGTCGGGTGATAGACGTCTATCAGCCTCGGCCTCGAAGTCGAGGACGGCGGCCCGTCCGGTGGGCCAGGTCATGTCAGGTAGCCGTCCTGCCAGGTGGCCTGGGCCTGGGTGGAGCCGCTGGTGGAGGAGCCGGTCATGGCCATGCTGGTGGTGTCGGGTTGGATGGGCAGGATGGGCCAGGTGGTGTTGTACCAGTCCAGCCAGGCCAGTTCCGAGGCGCCGTTGGGGCCGTCCAGGTTGGCGGTCTTGTTGACGGTGTCGACCAGGACGAAGTGTCCGGCGTCGATGCGGAACGAGGGGACGAAGGCCACCTTGGAGACGGGCGTGGAGCCGGTCGGGGTGAAGGTGACCGCCGGGGCGGTGACGGGGCCGTAGATGTAGAGCAGCGGTCGCACCAGCAGGTTGCCGGGAGAACTGATGGTGCCGGTCGAGGGTGCGCCGCCTGTGGCCGGGTACTGCCGGGAGAACGACAGCGGGTAGGTGCGCCCGTTGCCGGTCGGGGTGCCGGTGTAGGACGTGGCGGTCTGTACGGTTGGGTCGCGCACGGTGGGATCGGCGGCCTTCCACTGCAGCTGGATCTGCCGTTCCACCGGGCTGTTGACGGCCCAGCTGTAGCCCATGGCGCGCAGGTTGATGGTGCGCTCGGCGGCGCCCGGCCGGTCGAGGATGTAGTGCAGCACCGGCCGGGCGTTGGGCACCATGAAGGGGGCGAAGTTGTCGGCTATGTCGTCGATGCGGGCACCGGCTCCGGCCAGCGCGTGAATCTCGGCCGACACGATGCGAGCGCCCATGTACCGGGTTCGGTCGATCGCCCCGTCCGTGTCGGGCCGGTTCTGGATGACCTCGCGTGGTTCGGGGTAGCCGAGGTCCAGCGAACTGCAGAACCAGCCGCCCGCTACGTTCTCCAGTTGGATGGTCAGCGAGCCGAGGGTCAGCCAGGCCTGGCGGACACAGGTGGTGCCGGGCTGCATCACATGGCCTTGGCGGTTGCGACCCAGGCTACGCGGCGCATGAAGGCCTCCACGTCCAGCGTCTCCTTGAAGTGGGCGTTGTCGATGTGGACCACCGGGCCGCGGTGGGTGGCGGCCGGGGCAGGCGTGATGACCTCGCCTGCGTGGGCGAAGACCAGCCCGCTCTGCGTCATCAGCCCGCCCTGGGCCAGGTGGGGAATGGTGGGCATGCCGATGGTCACGGTGGGCAGGCTGACCGGGCCGACGTGCCAGCCGCCGATCTTGAAGTGCAGGCTGTTCCAGATGTCGATGACCCAGTTGAGGGCCGCCCGCATGGCTGAGGCCATGACGTTCCACATCCCACCGAGGGCGCGGGCCACGGCACCGGGCAGGCTGACGATCCAGCCCCACATGCGGCCCCAGGTGCCCTGGATCCAGCCCCAGACGGTGGTGAACTGGCTGGACAGGAAGTTCCACATACCGGACATGGCGCGGGCGATGTCGCCGGGTATGCCAGCGACCCAGCGGATCATGGCGTTCCAGGTGTTGACGATCCAGCCGTAGACGGTGCTGGCCTCGTTGGACAGGAAGTTCCAGGCACCGGAGGCCACCGCCCACAGTCGGCCGGGTATGCCGGAGAAGAAGCCGACCAGCCCGTTCCAGATCGACACGATGTAGTCGACGACGGCCTTGGCGGCCTTCTTGATCTGGTCCCAGTACTTGTAGATGAGCGCGGCGGCCAGGGCTATGGGGCCGAGGAGGATGCCCAGCAGCAGCGGCCAGTTCTTCTTGATCCAGTCCCAGACGAAAAGAATGGCCTGCCAGATGCCGTTCCAGGCCGCTTTGACCCACTTCCAGAGGTCGAGGAAGGCGTCGCGCACGATCTTGACGTGGGTGACCAGCAGGATGATGACCCCGACCAGGGCCACCACGGCCAGGGCGATGAGGACCAGCGGGTTGGCGTCCATGGCGGCGTCGAGGATGAAAGTGGCAGCGGCGGTGATCTTCTCCCAGGCGCTGAGGGCGGCCAGTTCGATGCGGGTGCCGAGGGCGGCGTCCTTGGCCGCCTTCATGGCCGTCTGGCCGATCTTCATGGCGGTGCCCAGCCCGGCCATGGCCGCACCCGCGCCCTGTAGGGCCGGGCCGTACTTCTGGCCGAGGGTGGCGACCTGGTCCTCGATGTGGGCCTTGATGTCCTTGAGCTTGCCGGTGAAGGTGTCGGCGGCAGCGGCGGCCTGGCCCTTGAGCTTCTGGCCCAGGATGTCCATGGCCTTGCCGTTGGCCAGAGTGGCGTTGGCGGTGTCCTGCTGGGCCTGCTTGAGGTCTTCGTGGGCCTTGCGCTGGGCCGCGGTGGTGGTGGTGACTTTCTGCTGGGCTTCGTGGAGTTTGATCTGGTCGGCCACCGACAGCTTGGTCTTGTCGGCTACCTGGGCCTGGACCAGGGCCAGCCGTTCCTGGGCGGTGGCCAGTTCCTTGGCGCTGCCCTTGACCTTCTTGTGGCCGTCCTCCTCGGCCTTGGTCACCGCGGCCTGGGCCTGGGCCAGTTTGACCTGGTCGGCCAGGCTGATCTTGCCCTTGGCCGACAGTTCGGCCATGAGGTCGCTCAGCTTCTGCTTGGCCGTGGCGGCGTTGTTGTCGGCGCGGGTGACCTCGCCGGTGGCCTTGGTCATCTCCGAGGTCAGCTTGGTGGTCGTGGTGACCTGGATGCCGAACTCCTTGAAGACCTTGGTCGCGCCGTTGTAGCCCCGCGCCAGCTGGGTAGAGGCAGAGGTCAGGCTTTCGTGCTTGGCGGCAGCCAGGTCGGTGGCGGTGTTCAGCAGCTGCAGGGCTTTGGCCGGGTCGTTGGTGGCCTGGGTCAGGATGCGGAGGGCGTCCTGGGTCTGGGCTGCGGTGCTGCCGAAATGCTCCTGGTGCTTGATGGCCGCTTCGATCTGGTCGGCATAGGTGTCGTAGCTCTTGCCGGTGGCCTGGACCGCAGCCTGCAGCTGGGCGTGGGCCTGCTGGTCCTTGGACCCGGCGAAGGACAGGGCGGTGCCGACCGCGGCCACGCCTGCGCCGACCCCGACCAGGGCCAGCGGGATGTCGTGGATGTGGGTCTTGATGGTCTGGATGGACTGGTCGACGCCGTCCAGCGCCTCGGTGAAGGGGCCGAGGACGCCGGTCTGGTTGAGGGCGGCTAGCGCCGGACTGATGGCGTCATGCAGTCCGGAGCCAACTTTGGCCCCGGTGGTGGCGGCGGACTTGAAGGCGTTGGCGAGGCCGGACAGATCGCCGAGGATCCGCACCATGACCGAGGGGCCAGGCACGGCTCACCTCCTGGTTTGCGTCTGGCGGTTGGCCTTCTCGATGGCCGCTGCCTCGGCTTGCATGTGGCGAACCATGGCGTCCCACATCACGTCGGGCAGGCCATCGGCCTCGTCAGGCTTCATGTGGTAGTAGGCACAGAAGGAGGCCATGGCGTCGGCGACTTGCCGTTCGTAGGGTCCACGTCCTGTAGGGCCACCTCGCAGTCGTAGGCGTGCAGCCAGAGGGAGGTGGTGTCGCGGTTGGGGTGGTCCCGCAGCAGCGCCCGAAAAGCCAGCAGCCGGGGTGGCTGGTTCTCGGCGATTTCGCTGAAGTTCTGGTCCGGCTCGACGTGTTTGAGCAGGTCGATGACGCGCTGGGATGGCATGCGGGAGGCGAACGCAGTGGAGATTTCGATGACGGTGGGCAGCGGCCCCAGGTCGCTGTCGGGTGATAGACGTCTATCACCGACGTCGTCGATGAAGTTGCGCTCCGGCGGTGGGGCCGGTGGGAAGCCAGCGTCAGTCATGGACCGCTCCAGGGGTCGAGGTGGTGTTGGTCCAGACCATGCCCTCCAGCGCCTTAGCCACGGCCACGTTGTAGATGCTCTCCGCTTTGCTGGACAGCTTCTGGGCGGTGGGGAACAGGTAGCGACCGTTGGGCAGGTAGGGGCGATCGTCGGGGTAGCCACCGAAGTCGACCGGCCCGGCGTAGACGACGCCGTGGATCCCGCCCTCCCGCACTGAGGCGCCGGTGCGGGACTTGGCCACGCGGACCGTCCCGGCCAACCGCCCGGTTAGATGGGGCAGCGCACCGCGGGTGGCGTCGGCGATCGGGTACATGGCCTGCATGGCGGCTCGCTGCAGGTAGGGCAGCAGCTGGCCGGAATGTTCGTCGGCCAGCCGGAGCAGGTCGCGGGTCAGAGCCTGGATGCCCACGACCTGTGCCTCGACGACGGTCTTGGTCTTGGCGGCCACCTACGCCTTGCCAGCGGCCCAGGCTGCGCCGGTCCAGTGAGCGGCCAGCAGGTCGGCGGTGATGACGTACTGACCGGTGGCCCAGGCGGCGGCGGGCGTGGCCGTCACGCCGGTCAGGGCAGCCAGGTTGGCCGGGGTCTGGGCACCCGAAGGCGAGTAGTAGCCCGGCGCGCCCGAGGTGGCGCCTGTGGCGGCCACGCTGCCGGTGTCGACGGTGGGCACGGCGGTCAGGTTCCAGTCGATCGGCACCTCGCTGGCCGCCCCGGCGTCCCCGATGATGAGGTCGAACGGCTGCGGGATGGCGTAGCCCGAGATGATGGGGTTGGTGGCTGAGGCGACCTTGCTGGAGTAGGGCCGGGCGCGGAACTGAGCCGGGGTGCCGCTGGCCACGTAGGCCTGGTAGGCGGCGTTGAGGGTGGCGTAGACCGCTCCGGAGTCGAAGCTCTGGTAGAAGGTCACTCGCAGGTGCCACTTGGTCACGCCGGGGTAGTCCGTCTCGGCGCAGAAGCTGGTCACCGTCACCGGCTTGTTCTCCGGGCTGACTTCGAGGTGTTTGACCAGGCAGCGCAGGTTGACGCCGGTTAGCTCGAAGTAGGCGTCGTTGAGAATGAGCGGATTGGCGGTGGGCGGGACCGGGTCGCCAGCGGCGGTCAGGCCGACCGTGGGTGGCCCGTTGCCGCCGTTGCCGAAGGTGGGTTCGAGGACGTCGGTATCGGTCATGGCTGCCTCCTGGCTACATGAGAATGACGAAGCTGACTTCGGCTTGGAGCAGGTCGGTCCCGGCCACGTTGACTTGCCGCCAGTTGCGTTCGATGGCCGGGTAGGCGGTCTGGACAGCCCCGCCCAGTTGAGGATCCGTGATGGCTTTGCGGACCAGGGTGATGAGGGCGGCCACGTCGTCCTCGCCGTCCATCGGCCCGAGGCAGAGCACCGGCAGATCGCACTCGTCGATGCCGAGGGCGGCCACGCCGTAGCGGACCTCGGAGGGCCGCCCGACGACGATGGCTGGTGGGTTGAGGGTGCCGGGCGGCTTCTCGAAGACGGTGGCCAGTGAGCCTGCCGCTGTGGCGGCGTCGGTGATGGCCTGGGCGAGCGCGGGGGCAGCCACGGAGCGGTCCCAACTCACGCGAAGCCGACTCGGTAGGTGCCGTAGAGGGCAAAGACGTCGGCGTCGGTACGACCGACCCGGACCACGCCCAGATCGCCGAAGCCCAGTGTCCCGTCGATGGAGTCGCGGCGGCGGTACAGCCGGGCGGCATGCAGCAGGCAGGCCTGGTGGGCGCCGTCTGGTAGCAGGGTGGTGTCGATCGGGTAGATGGGGGTGCCGGTGATGGTCTGGGTGCCGTCGCTGTTGGTGACGATGGTCACGTTGGCGCCCATGGCCCGCATGCCGTAGTCGATGGCGGCGGCCAACGCCGTCTGGATGTACCCGTCCTCGGTGGCGTCCGGCTGCAGGCGCAGCAGGCCGCGGACCTCCTTGAGCGTTGGCCAGGCCGACATCAGACGTAGGCGTACTGCTCAGCCGCGGTGACGTTGCCGCGGGGGTTCTGGAGTACGACTGGCACCGCCCCAGCCGCATGGGCCGGGGTGATGCAGGTCACGGTGCCGGGGTCGTTGACGATGAGGCCGGTAGCGGCGGTGCCGCCGAAGGTCACGCCGGTCGTCCCCGAGAAGCCCGACCCGGTCAGCGTCACGCCGGTCCCGCCAGCGGCTGGGCCGGTGATGGGGGTGATGGCGTCGATGACGGGTGGAGCGGCCAGCGACGGCCACTGGTCCTTGCGGACCAGCAGTGTCGTGGCGCCGGGGAACCAGTGCCAGCTTCCCGGCAGGGCTAGGACTGCCGGGAAGTCGGTACCGGGGGCGCTGCTGGTGGCCTCGCCCCAGCTGCCGCGTGACTTGAGGGTCCACGACATGGTTAGGCCTGCTTGGCGGCCCTGCCGCTGGGGGCTGCTGGCGCGTCGGCGTCGGCGGGGGCGTCGACCGGGCCGGTGTCGAGGGCGGTGGGCATGCCGGACGGCATGGTCAGCGGGATGAAGGCCGGGGCGGCCAGGCTGCCCTGGGCCAGGTAGCCGCCGTAGGCCACCTGCACGCCCAGGATGGACGGTTCGATGACGCTCAACAGCCCGATGACCTCCTCGTAGACCTCGTAGAGGCCGGAGGGTCCGACGATGCAGGTCCCGGAGGCAAAGGTCGGGCAGACGATCCGGGGCACGCCCAGCATGTCGCCGGAGAAGTTGGCGATGGACGAGGTGCCCGGTGCGCCCATCTCGCGGGCGGTGTCGACCGGGATGGCCACGCGGGCCACGTCGACCAGCGAGCCGAGGGCGGCCCAGACGTCGAGGCTGCACCAGATCCGGTCGGGCATCTGGAGGCCGCCGGAGTAGCTGTGCATGGCCGCGGTGTAGAGGGCCAGGGTCCAGCCCTTGAGGTCGTTGGTGGCTACCGCGACCGGCGTGGCGGTGGCTGCCGCCTTGAAGGCCGCGGAACAGGCCGTCTCGGTCTGGACGGCGTAGACGTTGGCCAGGTCGCTGATGAGGATGTCCCAGGCCGATGGGTCGGTCCAGTCGATGTCCTGGCGGCTGATGTCGACGGTGCCGCCGTAGGTGTTCTTGGAGAAGCTGACCGGGCTGACGACCATCTTCTGCGACGGCAGCTGGGTCTTCTCGCCTGCGCCGCCTGCCGGGACCTGCTGGCCGACCGTGGTGTGCTGGGTGATCTTGGGCCGGGTGAAGGTGGCGCCGGGGATGCCGCCCATTGGTTTGCTGCCGCCCAGGCTGGAGATGAAGGGGCGGGTGGCGTCGATGAGGTTGACGACGGACCCGACGATGGGGGTGGGCAGGATGCCGGTGCTGTCGGTGGTTTTCTGGTCGGCGACGGCACGGCTCTGGACCACCCGTGCCATGGCTGACTCGTCGCGGACGCCGCGCTCCATCATGCCGAAGGCCCGCAGGTAGTCGACGACGTAGGCACCGGCGCTGCGGTAGGTGGGGGCGTTGGGGTCGATGCCGTCCATGCGGCGCGGCTCGGCAGGCACGCGGTCCGGCACCCGACCGTTGGGCGGTGGCGGCACCGGCGCCAGGTCGGCGCGGGTGTCACGGTGGGCGTCGCGGACCCGCTCGTACTCCTCTAGTGGCTTGATCTGGGCGTCAAGCTCCTTGATGCGCTCACGCGTCCGTTCCAGCACCTGCTGTTCAGCGTCGGTCAGGTCGCGGCCTTCGACCTGCATCAGCACGTTCTCGATGGTGTCGACGAGGGTGTCCCGCTCGTCGAGTAGGCGTTGCAGGACAATGTTTCGTGCCATGGCGGCAGACCTCCTGAGGTCAGACGAAGGGCTACGGCTAGCGCAGATGCAGGGCGCTCAACTGTCTCAGTCAGGTGGGCTGGTAGGTGAGGACTCAGTGGGCGCCGCCTCGACGGCTGGCACGTCCGGCTGTTCCTCGGCCTCAGCCCGGCCTCGGACGGGTTGGCCGCGGTCGTGGCTATGTGGGGCGGAAGGTAGCTGATAGACGTCTATCACGCAACCGGCAGCAGAAGGCGCAGCTATAGAGGGCGTACAGGGACCGCTTTGGGGGCGATGCCAGCCCACCCACACTCACCCCGTAACGCAGTAGGAATGGCTTAGGTGGCAAGTTGAACAAACGTACGACCAGAGGTGGCACGCTCGGACGCTGGCTTACTCCTCCCCAACGAAGCCTGCGCCCGGTCGGAATCTAGAGGCGTTCTAGGCTGGCTATGCAGGCCTGGGTTGCATAATGCAGCCGCGGCAGTGGTTTATGCAGCGGGTCGCAGTGGGCCTTGAAAAACCGCGGAGCGCAGTGGGCGCGAGTTATGGTCGGCGGAAGCCAGCGATCAGGGTGGCCAGGTAGGCGATGGCGATGATGCCGACCTCCACGACCAGGACGCCCGCCTGCAGGTGGCTCACAGCGAACCGGCCTTGATGCGGTCCAGTTCGCGGCGCCAGATGTCGACCTTCATCTCGCCCCGTGGCCGCTGCCGCTCGGCGGAACGGACCATGGTCACCTCGGCGTCGGCGAAGGCCGGTGTGGGCGTCAGGCTGACCTCCAGCAGCCGCGACTCCTGCCGGGTCACGCGGTCCTTGTGGTCCGGCCCCAGGTCGGGGTTCCAGTCATCGACGTATTCCCAGCTGCTCTTGACCGGTTGGAAGCCGATCGACAGGTAGCCGAGGTCGCCCGTTTCGGCCAGCTGGGCTGCCTGCTGAGCCTCCGGCAGTTCGTTCAGCCGCCAGACGCCATGCAGCCCGTCATCCTGGTGGTCCCAGCTTTCCGCCGATCCGATGGGAAATGAGCGGTTGTTGTGGAACAGCAGCAGTGGCAGACGCTGGCCGCTGCCCGCCTTGGTGGTCTGGTCCAGGCTGCCGCGCAGATGCTGTTCGAGGAACCAGCCGACGTCAGCCCAGACCTCGAAGGGCACAGCGCGGCCTTCGAGGTACTTGTAGGGCTTGCCGACCAGCTGGGTGTCACGCAGCTGCAGGCCGGTCTGGTAGATCCGCACCTCTGGTATGGGGATCATGGCGTGGTCGCTCCTTCCGGCTGCGGCGCCGACTGGGCGTCGGGTAGCGGCGGTGGCTGTGGGGGTTGGTCGGGTGGTGGGTCGGATGGTCCGCCTTTGGTCTGAAGGGTGGCCGACAGGCCCATGAGGGAAAAGCCCTGTTGCGGGGTGATGATGTGGGCGGTTACCAGCGCCACGACGGCGTTGGCGGTGGTGGCGAAGTCGTCGGCCAGCAGCTTGTTGCGATCGAACTGGATGGTTTGGCCGCGGGGCAGCAGCCGGTAGCTCCACTCGTCCTCGAAGTCGGTTATGACCGGCTCGATCGACGTCCGTAGGATCTGCTGGTACTGCGGCCCGGCGGTGCGGTAGGTCATGCCCGCCACCGGGGCGCCCAGCCAGTAGCCGTCCAGGTTGAACAGGTTGGCGATGTCCAGCAGGGTCAGCTTGCGGGCTTCGATCAGCTGGGTGTCGCTGGGCGACCAGGCCAGTGGGATGACCTGGGTGCCGTTGGGCAGGATGACTGGCTCGCGGGTGGAGCCGCCGAACTTGCTGACCCACATGGCCTTGGCGGCCTCGGCAGCGGTGTCGTCGATCTGGGCTTGAGGGGCGATGACCGCCACTGACGGCACCGCGGCGCCCTGGAGGGTGTTGGTCTCGTACTCCTCCTCGGCTGCGGCCCGGTCCAGGGTGGTCAGATGCTCCTCGACGACGCCCACGCCCCGTACCGGGTACATGCGGTCGGCGCCGCGGCGGACGTGGATGACGTCGTCGTTGTTCAGCGGCTGGCTGCCCCAGGCGGCGTAGTAGTAGGTGACGTCCTCGGCCATGGACGGCGTCCACTGGATGTAGACCCAGCTGGCTGGTAGCCAGACCAGCGACGTGGGCCAGCCGTCAGACCCGCGGCTGGTCACGTAGGCGATGGCGTTGCCATTGAGCAGGTAGTCCTCGACGTTGCACTGGACGAACCAGGGCCGTCCGCGGTCGGGGTCGGGCCGGGCCAGCAGCATGGGTCGTGGTAGGAGCGAGCCATTTCGGTAGGCGTCGAGCGGCATCTGTTTGCACATGCCGCCGTACAGCTGGATGGCTCGTCCGACCGCTGGCACCTTGCGGGCTGAGGTGGCGTCGAAGACGTAGGGGCCAGGGACGCCGTACATCATGGAAGGGGCCACACCAGCGGGCGGGATAAGGCCGCCGTCGCGCCGCAGGCTGACCCGCGCTATCGCTCCACCAGCTGCCACCATGGTCACGCCCCGCAAGGGTACGCCATGAAAGGCGTCGGAGGTAGGGAGCTACTTGCGGCGGCTGACGACCCGCTTGATGGTGGCCTTGGATCCGCGGGTGGACTTGCGGGCGCCGTAGCTGACGGCGGCCCCGTGGATGGATTTGCGCTGGGTTTCGGAGATGCCCGCCCTGCGAGCCTGGGCTTTGGTCGGCACCGGATAGCGCCAGTTGGACCGAGGTCCGCCGTGGTAGACGAAGGCGCTCCGCGGCAGCTTGTTGCGCTGAGTCGCAGTGAGTCGCATGGCAGTCAGTTTGCCACGCGGCCTGATAGACGTCTATCACGGGGCGGAAATGAGCGGAAGTCGGCCTGGCATACTGAGCGTCATGGTTGAGGCCAGCAGTCCAGCCCGGTGGGAACGCCAGCACGGCGAACCGAGTCGGGCCTACGCGGCGTTTAGAACGCTCCGCGACACCGCGCCGTCGCAACGGCGGCTGGACGATGTGGCGGCCACGGCGCACGTCACCAGCCGATCGGTCCGGATGTGGGCAGCCAAGTGGGACTGGTGGGATCGGGCTGAGGCCTGGGACGACGAGTGCTATCGCGTGGACGATCAGGAGCGGCTGGACGCCATCCGAACGATGCACGCCAACCACCGCCGGGCTGGACGCGCTCTGCTGATGAAAGGCCTGGCCTCGTTCAACGGCGTGGAGGCCAGTGAGATACCGCTGGTGGTGGCAGCCCGGCTGCTGGACCTGGGCGCCAAGCTGGAACGGCAGACGCTGATCGTCAGTGTGGCCGAACTGCAGGGGGCCAAGGCAGAGACAGAGGACGCCTGGGATCGGCTGGCAGCAGAGCTAGCCCAGCCCAGCTAGTTACAGACGTGTCTCCATGGGCACGATCGGCTGCCGATAGCCGAAGCTGGAACGCTCCGCTCTTTGAGCGCGATATTGGCCGCCTCTGCGAGCGTTACATGGCCTGCAGCTGGCTCGAAGGTTGGCTGGATCCCAGAACGATCCGCCATCGAGAGGTGGGTCGATATGGTCGACTTCGGTGGCCAGACCGAGGCAGTAATGAGAGTGGATCTGACATACGAAGTTGTCCCGTTGCAGGATCAGTTTCCGTAATCGCTGCCACTCCTTGGAGGCCAGACGAGGATCGAGACTGGGCACTGAGGATGGATGGTAGGTCAGCAGCAGTAGTTGTTGGCTGTAGCAGTTGCTGTCAGCCCACAGCTGAGGAGGAGGCTGCTGCTGATGTGGAGGTGCCGCACACAGCAGATGGCTGTGCTGCCCACAGCAGTAGTAGTTGGCAGACGTTTCGATCGATGGGAGGTGGGCGTTCGCGTTGGCGTTGGCGTGGTGGCCGCAGCGTGGCAGTGGCAGCGGTGGTAGCAGTGGCAGCAGCTAGCAGCCGCGTAGGCATTTTTTGGAGGCAGCGGTCGTCACCACCCATCAACCTCCCAACTCTCCTTTCTGGAGGCGTTTGGAAACGAGCGGCGGGCTAATGGCAGCGATCGCCCCGACCCTGACGCCGAAGGCAGCCGATTTCGACGGATATCCGCCGCCGCGTTGGGCGACCAAGCGCAACCCCAGCCGCAAGACCTACGGTCCGGCAGTGGCCCGGCTGGCGCAGGTGCTGGGCCTGCCGCTGATGGGCTGGCAGCGGCTGGTGGCCGATGTGGCCCTGGAGGTCGACGCCGATGGCCGCTTCGTGTACCGGGTCGTCGACGTGACCGTGCCCCGGCAGTCGGGCAAGACCTGGCTGTTCGGGGTGACGATGGACCACCGGGCGCTGACGCTGAAGCGGGCGCGGGTCTGGTACACAATGCAGTCCGGCAAGGACGCGGTCGACTGGCTGGTCAACGAACACTGGCCCCAGCTGGACCCGCTGGCCGATCTGCTCGAACTGCGGCGGGCCAGCGGATCGGAGCACGTCAAGTGGCTGCAGTCGGGCGGGATGATCCGACCGTTCCCGCCCCAGCCCGATGCGCTGCACTCGAAGCACACCGACCTGGTCGTCATCGACGAAAGCTGGGTGTTCGACCTGGCCAGAGGGCGGGCTATCGACCAGGCCATCGTCCCGACCCAGGCCACGAAGGCCAACGCCCAGGTCTGGAAGGTATCTACGGCGGGCGACGATAGCTCTACGTGGTGGCTGGGCAGCGTCGAGGGAGGACGGGCAGATGTAGAAGCAGGCCGCCAGGAGGGCCGGGCGTTCTTCGAGTGGAGTTGCCCCGACCACCTGGACCCGACGCAGGAGGCCAGCTGGCCCACGTACCACCCGGCGTATGGCCGGACGATCTTCGCCCCCGCCATGTATGCGGCGCTGGACGAGATGGGTAACGAGGAGTTCAGCCGGGCCTACGGAAACCGCTGGATTCACACAGCTGCTCGGGTCATCCCGCGGACGGCCTGGATGGCTGCGGCCTCGCCCGACCAGCCCCTGCCGCCGATCGGGGACTGCTCGCTCAGCTTCGACGTGGCGCTGGATCGCACCGACGCCTGCATCGTGGCGGCCTGGCGGGACGGCGGTGGGAACGCCCGGCTGGAGGTGGCCGACTACCGGCCCACGTCGGGCTGGGTGCCGGAGCGGCTGCTGCAGCTGCGGGACAAGCTGCAGCCGGTGGCCATCAGCTACGACGCCGCCGGTCCGGCCCTGGACGTGGCCGACCGCTGCACCCGGTTGGGCCTGGAGTTGATGCCGGTCAAGACGAAGGAGTACGTGGCCGCCTGCGCCGGGCTGCTGGAGGCCTTCATGGGTGACGAGTTGACGGTCCGCTACCGGCCCAACGCGGCGCTCGACGCAGCTGCGGCAGCTGCGGTCCGCCGGTCGCTGGGTGACGCCTGGGCCTGGGGCCGCCGCCAGTCGACGGTGTCGATCAGTCCGCTGACCGCTGCCACGACGGCCCTGTGGGCTTTCGATCATGCGGAGCGGGTGGTTCTGGGCGAGTTCCGGATTTTCTAGGCGGGAGAGAGAGCAGGCTGCGGATCCGGTGATAGACGTCTATCAGGCGGCGCCACAGCGGCTCGCCCTCCATGTACCCGATGAGGTCGGGGTCAGGGCGAAGCGGCGGCGGCTGCGGCGGCGGCGGCGATGGCATCGGCTTTGATCTGGTCGACCTCGCGGAGGGCGATCTGGGTCAGTACGTCGACCACGACGGCCAGGTTCTTGACGTTGCGGACGCGGGCGAAGGCGACCATGGCTTTGGAGAAGCTGTCGAACTGATCGGCCTGGGCCACGCCCACGAAGTCGCTGCCGCTGCACAGGTCGGCCAGTTCGTTGAGGCGGTCCAGCTGGCCGGGCAGGAACAGCAGGGTGGCCAGGCGCCAGTCGAACTCAGCGTGGGGGATCAGCAGCTGGGTGTCGTCAGGGCCGGGCGTGGGCAGCCAGTTCTCGTCCAGGCCGGACAGCAGCATGTCGTCGACCGATTCCAGGCTGGCGACCATCTGAGCCAGGATGTCGCGGTCCGGCTCCCCGACCAGTTCGTTGTGGGCGATCTGCTTGGCCGTGATCCGGCTCTTGGTCATGGGCTGGCGGTCGATGATGACCGGGATGCGGGTCAGTCCGGCGGCGCGGGCGGCTCTGGCTCGGTGGTGGCCGCTGATGACCGAGATGGGGCCGTTGGCCTCGGTCTGGCAGCAGTAAGGCAGCGATTCGATCTGGCCGCGCAGGCGGATGTTCTCGGTCAGGCGGTCCATCTGGCGTGGCTGCATCTGCTGGGCGTTGATGTCCTGTTCCCGCAGCGCGTTGAGGTCGACCCACTCGATCCAGAGGTCGTCGGCGATCTGCATGCGCTGCTCGGCTACGCCGGTTGCTTTGCCGCTGCTCGGGCTTTGCCCCACGACGCCTCCTTGGCCAGAAAGTCGGTGAGGACCCGACCGTAGTCGTGGTCCTGCCAGTCAGCCGCGTAGATCAGCTGGAAGCCGTCCGGTGGCTTCTTGCGCTTCTCGATGCGGGTCATCAGCCCGCGCAGGCCTTTTGACTCGTCGCGGCGGGTGTACTCGACGGTGACGATGCCCTCGCTGGCCTGGACGAACATGGCCGTGGCCGGAGTGGCGGTCAGTTCCAGCGTCGACCGCTGTAGGGCGACCATGGTGGCCAGCCGGGTTACGCGCAAGGTCTTATGGGGCGCCCCGATGGCGAAGCGCAGGATGGCGTGCTTGGACCAGCGGCTGTCGGACGTGTAGGGCTTGGACAGGCTGGCCAGGCTGTAGCCGATGATGCCCGCCACCTGCTTGTCGACCAGTAGCAGCAGGTTGTTGCCGCCGGGGTCGCCGATCAGGCGGTGCATCCACAGGGCGCGGTAGTAATCGGCGACCGGCTGCTTGACCGGCACCGCTTCGACGACCGAGCCAGCGGTGATGGCGTAGTCGTTGGGCATGACCGGCAGGTTGCCGGGCGTCAGGTCGGGGACCTGGTGGCGGCTGACCTTCGGCCCGCCCGTGATGGCGAAGACCTCGTCGGGCCGGTTGCTGATGAGGTAGACGTACTGGCCCAGGCTGAGGTCGCGGGCGAAGACCGGCGTCGGGTGGCAGGCCTGGCCCGGCGGCTTCTGCTGCAGGCACAGCATGAGGGCGGGCGCCCCATCGAACATACGTACGAGGCGGTCGACGCCGGTGGCCGGGTCGAAGAACTGGTAGTCGGGCACGTTCCAGGTCAGGCGGTCCTTGGTGTCGAAGAACCGCTCGAAGCCCTTGAAGTAGGTGGGCGGGTTGCAGTTGACGATGGTGTGGGGGTCGTTGACCACGCGCTCCATGTGGTCCCACATATCGAGCGGCTCGTAGTGCAGCCCGGCCAGCCGTTCCATCAGCCCGGCCAGCCGCTTGGTGATGGAGTCGACGTGGGTCTGGCGGTTGTCGGTGAGGTCGTCGATCAGCGTCTTCCAGTAGTCCACCTCGGGGCGGGCCTGGGTCCGGCACAGCAGCTGGACCCACAGCAGGTGGGCGGCCTGGTCCAGCGGCTCCTCTGGTAGCTCGACGGGATCGCCGTCGACCCGCACGTCCAGTGCGGCCAGATCGTTGCCTGCCAGCAGGTCGCCCACGATGGCCGAGTAGAGGCTGGTGTCGCTGCACTCCATGGCCGCGGGCTTCCAGCCCGAGTTCTCGGCCACCATCGGCATGGCGAACGCGCCCGCGCACGGCTCGACGTAGCGGGTGTAGCCGCGGCTGGGCAGGGCGCCGAAGACCTGTTTGCAGAAGGCCCGTTCGGGGGAATCCCAGCTGTTGAGGAACAGGATGGCGGGTGACGTGAAGCCAGGCATCGTCCGGCCTCCCCGACTTGAACGAGGATCCTTCGGCTTCGTGGGCCGACGCTCTGTCCATTGAGCTAAGGCCGGTCAGCCTGATGATAGACGTCTATCAGGCGCAGCCCACAATGGCGTACAGGGTGCGCTTTGGAGGCGATGCCAGCCCTACTCATAACCATCCATTCGCGTCCTGCGGAAGGCTTAGGTGGCAGGTTGAACATACGTACGACCAGAGGTGGCACGCCAAAGGTTCCGCAATACGGGACCTGCCGCGTTCTGCTGGGTGGCCGTACAGAGGCTGCCCAGGCTCGCCTCGCAGGCCTGGGCTGCATTTCGGCAGACGCAGGGCTGGAAGCTGGGCCTGGGCAGCGAGGGCGCAGTGGGCCTTAGAAAATGGCCGAGCGCAGTGGGCGCCTAGCTGGGTCGCCGCCGGTTGGGCCGGGTGGACGAGCCGGACCGGCTCTTGGTAGCCGTGGTGCGGCCCTCGACCGGCCCTCGCACGGTCGGCGAGGGCTTGCGCTTGGCGGCGGCCTCGTACTGCGACGGCGTCAGTTCGGACAGGCGGCTGGCCCCGCGCCGGGCCTTGTTGTACTCGATGATGACGTCCTGGGCCAGCGAGGAGATGGGCCGCCGGGGTATGACGTCCTTGGACACCCACTGGGCGGGCGACCGCAGAGCGAGCGTCTCGCCCAGGTGGACATCGTCGACCTCGCCGTCATGGGCGGCCAGCACGGTCATGACCAGCTTCAGCACCGGACTGGCGTAGCCCGCCGAGGTCCGGTCCCAGGCCTGGCTGCAGATGTTCAGCACCCGCTCCAGGCCGGGGGCGGCCATGCGGTACCAGACCTGGTAGCAGGCTCCGACCGCCGAGATGCGGCCCCGGTCGGTGCCCTTGGCGGTGTAGACGAAGTGCAGGCCCAGCGTGGTCATGACCTTGTCGACCTCGACGGCCCGCGTTTCGTGGGCGGCCAGGGCGGCGCGGTGCTTGTCCAGCGGGTGGAGGTTGCGGCGCTCCTGCAGGCCGAGGGACAGTTCGGCAGCCGTCTCCATGGTCAGTCCCTCGTAGATCAGGCAGGGCACCCGCTGGTCGTTGCCGAGGGCCAGCCGCACGGCGGCGACGCGGTGTTGGCCGTCGCAGATCACGTACTTGCCGCGGCCCGCTGGTAGGTTCTTGCGTGCCCAGATCGCCACGGCTCCCAACTTGTCAGGGTCGAAGTCGTGTGCCATCGCACGGATGTCGCCGGGCCGGAGAGGGCGTCCCCACTGTGGGGGCGCCATCTCTAGCTCGCTGACCAGCAGCCATTCGAGGTGCTGGATGCCGAGGTGATCAGGAGGTTTGGGGTTCAACGTCTGGTCCGTCCTTTCGAGGTGTCACCGCCTTTGTTGCCGACGTGCCAACAGCGGCAGAAGTCGCACCGAAAGGCGTTGGCCGACCGGCCCCGCCTGCCCCTGAGGGAGCAGGCGAAGCCGATGGCGGCGGCCTTGGTGGCGAATTGGCGTTTGCCGGTGGGGCAGTCGGATCCTGTTGAGGTCACCTGACCCAGTCCTCGACCGCTGCCGTCATGGCCTCGGTGAGGGTCAGGTCCAGCTGGATCTGCTTGATCTTCAGCTTGCGGTGGAGGTCGAACGGCAAGGTGATGTTGACGCCGACCTGATCGTTCTTCGTCCGCGGGCGGGTCGGGTTGGCGACCAGCCCGTAGGTGTCCTTGTTCGGTGCAGTGTTGGGCACAGCCAGCTAGCTTAGCCCAGTTAGTGGCCGAAGTCAACCTGAATCTTACCTGAATCCTCTGACAGCGCAGTGGGGTGGCAGGGAGAGAGCAGGCCGCGGCAGTGGAGTCTGATAGACGTCTATCACAGACGCGTGAGGTCCCTGACTTGACCTAGGCTAGTTAGTGTACTAAGCTGGGAGTTGCTCCCAGCAGGGGAAGGGGGAGACGGAAGCTCCATGTGGGCGGAAGGGCCAGGTCCGCGGTTCCAGTAATCGCAGGCAGGGTGCCGGTGAAGGCAGCGGTTGACAGACGCTGGTGGATCCGGTAGCCGGGGTAGCCAGCCTCATCACCACCCACCACGTAGTCGGTAGCGGACCCCCCCAGGGCAGATGTCATCGTGGCCCTGACGAGGGAGATGTCGGTGCTTGGCCAACAGCAGCCAGTAGCCGACGACGATGCGCGGCGTTGGCAGAGACGCCCCGGTTGACCGGCTCACCGAGAGCAAGCCGGGAACGCAGCGGCGAAATCGTCGCCGCCGGGTGGGCCAGCGGCTGGTACAGCGATCTGGACATTCGGCGGTTTTGGGAGTCGGCGTAGCCGCTGGTAGCTGTTCGCAGTTTGACGATGAGGCCCAGCTTCGGCTGGGCCTACGTCGTCTGTTGCGAAACGCAGTAGCAGCAGAGGAAAGGCAGTGATGGTTGACAGCAAGGTCGAAGTTCGGTGCGACGCCACGATCGAGGTGTGGGGGCCGCATCCCGGTTGCCGCGAGTTCATGTCGGAGCCGGAAACCTTCGTGTGCGGAGAGCAGGCGGTCCGGCTGTGGGTCGTCGAG
>Ga0126381_100000745_pt1 | contig 35565 bp, 29 predicted proteins | sample PanSoiMetPlot_28_FD_96465 | JGI IMG/M metagenome (GOLD analysis project Ga0126381, IMG submission 96465) | Tropical forest soil microbial communities from Panama - MetaG Plot_28 | ecosystem: Environmental > Terrestrial > Soil > Tropical forest > Bulk soil | place: Panama | collected 2016-02-17 | reverse complement strand
GCGGTCAAACAGGGCAACCACTATATCGTCAACGGCCAGAAGGTCTGGACCTCGCGCGCCCGCCATTCCGACCTGATGCTGCTGTTGGCGCGCACGAACCCGGTCGACGAGGTCAAGCGCCGCACTGATGGGTTATCGGTTTTTTTGCGCGATAATTGGGGGCACGGCGTCGCGATCCGCCCGATCGAGGCGATGATCAACCACAACACCACCGAGGTGTTTTGCGACAATCTCGAAGTGCCGCCCGAGAATTTGATCGGCGAGGAAGGACAGGGGCTTCCGCTACATCCTCGACGGCATGAATGCCGAGCGCATCCTGGTCGCCCAGGAATGCATCGGCGACGGCCGCTGGCTATTGCAGAAGGGCGTCGACTACGCCGAGGAGCGCGTCGTCTTCGAGCGGCCGATCGGGCAGAAACAAGACGTCCAGTTCCCGCTGGCGCACGCCTATGCCGAGCTTGAAGCCGCCGACATGATCTGCCGCCGCGGCGCCGCATTGTTCGATGACGGCAAGGAGTGCGGCGCCGACGCCAATATGGCCGAGCTCTTGGCCTCCGAGGCAACCTGGCACGCCGCCGAGGCGACGTTCTCCGCCTATGGCGGTTTCGCGTTCGCGAAGGAATCCGACATCGAGCGCAAATGGCGCGAAGCCCGCCTCTACCAGACCGCCCCGATCTCGACCAACCTGATCCTTGCCTATCTCGGCCAGCACGTCCTCGGCATGCCGAGGTCTTATTGAGCGGGACAAGTCCGGCGACCAGTTGCATCGGTGCTGACTGATATCAAACCGAAACTGCGTCAGGGAATTGATTGCCGCCGTATCCGCGGCCCGGCTCCCGATCCTTCCCCGATGGAGCGGCCTTCATGACGCTTGAGGGTCAACGACCACCACCGGATATGCGGCATGTTCATCGATCTTAGTGTCGTCCCGGACGGCACTGACATCACCGGCGCGATCTGTATCGTAGGTGCGGGGGCCGCCGGTATCACGCTCGCCAGAGAACTCAACGGTTCCGGGTTGACCTGTGTTCTACTGGAGAGCGGCGGGACGGAGTTCGATAGCCGAACGCAGCAACTCTATGCTGGCGATAATGTCGGACGGCCTTTCCCGGATTTGACCACCTGCCGCCTGCGCTATTTTGGTGGAACGACGAATCACTGGAGCGGGTGGTGCCTGCCCCTTGATGCGATCGACTTCGAGATGCGTGAGGGTCTGCCATATCGAGGCTGGCCTCTCGACCGCTTCGGGTTCTACCGGTGGTACCGGCGGGCGCAAGAGGTGTGCCAGATCGGGTCGTTCGACTACGCGCCAGAGCACTGGGGCGTCGTGCAAACCAAATTGCCGGCGCCTTTCCGGGGTCCGCATTTCGTCCCGCGGATCGCCCAGCTCAGTCCGCCGACACGTTTCCGGTCTGCCTATGGGGCGGAACTTCAGTCGTCTTCCAACATCACTGTGTACCTCCAGGCAAACGCCTGCAGATTCGAAACAAACGACGCCGGCAGCGAGGTGGAGTCTCTGTTGGTGCGTACGCTTTGGGGCGGCAGCTTCAAGGTGAACGCGAAAGTGTTTGTCGTGGCTGCCGGTGGGATCGAAAACGCCAGGCTGCTGCTCGCCTCCGGCGCGACGGAGGGCCAGGGCGTCGGCGATGGCCGCGATCTGATCGGACGCTTTTTGGCTCACATCTGTTTCTGGGCGGGACTGCTTGCGGTGGCGGATCCTCCCTCCGACTTCTACTTCGACCCCGGCTACTTCAGGACTTATGAGATCGGCGGCGTGTCGCGGACATTCGTGCCGTTCGTCGGCCTGTCCGAGGAGACGATGCGGCAACGTCAACTGCCCAATATCAAGCTGCTGTGGAAATACGAGACCCCCGGAGCATCCACCGCGGGCGGGAAACTTACGCACCTCCACTCCATCCTGCACGACATCGAGGGTCGCCCAGAACATGTCAACAGCAAGGTGTTCCGTCGTGAGGGTGTGCCGGTGACAGGACCTAAACTGTTCCTCAACCTGGAGCCGGTGCCGAACCCGGACAGTCGCATTCGGTTGAGCGAGAAGCGGGACGCCATTGGAATGCGCAAGGTGGCCGTGGATTGGAGGGTTACCGCCGAGGACAAGCGCAATGGCACGACAATCCTGAAGCTGCTCGGGGCCGAGGTCGCACGAACCGGGTTCGGCCGATTGCGTTCGTTCCTGGAAGACGGTGACGATGCGAAATGGCCGGTCGACATGTACGGCGACCAGCATCACATGGGAACCACCCGCATGCACCGCGACCCGTCGCTCGGCGTAGTGAACGAGGATTGCCGGGTGCATGGGATCGCGAACCTCTATGTCGCCGGCAGCTCTGTCTCCCCTACGGCCGGCGCCGCCAATCCCACCCTAACCATCACCGCACTGGCGCTACGTCTCGCCGATCATCTCAAGGACGAGCTCAAATGAGCGGTTCACTACCCCTCCTGCGGCGTCGGCTTTTCGGTGCCGTCGCGTTGAGCACCCTCTCGATGCTCAGCTCCGGATCCAGGCTGCGCCGCAACCGGAAAATGCCTACGAGCGCATGCGTGAGAAACTCGTTTCCCTGCTCAACGATCCGGAGAGCGCGCGAAAAATCGGAACGCTTTATCTACGATTGCCGACGGAACGCCTGGCTCCGCCCTTGGAGCTGGCCGAGACTACGCTTGCTGAAATGGGGGAAGATGCGCACCGCGAAGCTATCCGCCACTATATCGCAGCGCGCATCCGGCGGGAGCTTCGGGACCTTCAAGTGATCAGTCTGGACGGGTGGATAATGTCGGAGACCGAAGCTCGCCTTTGCGGACTCGCGGCGGGCGGCGCGACGCCGTCATCGGGATCGGTAATTCGGCGGCCCATTTAGGAGGCGATTATGCTGAACCCGACAAGCCTTCTAGCCGATGCGCTGGGCCGGAACTTAGCCGAAACCTACCGCCGGATCTATGGCGACCGTGAGCCGCAAATTGCCTCCGGCCTGGACGAAGCGGCCCGCCTCGTCATCGAGCGTGTCGCCAGCAGCGATGCGCTCTATCACGATTGCGAACACACGGCGCTCGTTACCCTTTGCGTGAAGGACATTTTGCGCGGCCGCCGGCTCGAGCGGACCGTCTCACCCTTCGACTGGGGTCATACCATTTTGGCCGCGCTGAACCACGACATCGGTTATGTCCGCGGCATCTGCGCCGGCGATACGGGCGAGCATTTCGTGGTCGATGCCGCCGGCACTACCGTGATGCCTCCGCGCGGCGCCTCCGACGCCTTCCTGATGCCCTATCACGTCGAACGGGGAAAGATTTTTGTCCGGGAGCGCTTCGCGCCCGTCTCTTTCGTCGACGAGGAGCGGATCGCCGCGGCGATCGAGCTCACGCGCTTCCCGGTGCCGGATGACGAAGACCACGCTGCGACCGATACGGACGCAGCGCTCGTCAGGGCCGGCGACCTGATCGGCCAATTGGGCGATCCGCTCTACCCGCGCAAGCTGAACGCGCTATACCACGAATTCGTCGAAACCGGCGTTCACGAGAGGCTCGGCTACACTAGTCCTGCCGATTTGGTCGACTGGTATCCGCAATTTTATTGGAGCAAGGTCGAGCGCTACATCGGCGACGCGCTGCGTTATCTCGAGATGACAATGGAGGGGAAGCAATGGACCGCCACCCTCTACAGCCACATCTTCGCCATCGAGCATAACCGGCGGCACATGGGCCCGCAGGCGGGACCTGCACAGCAGTAGAGTGAGGGGCAGAGGACTGCCGGATCGCCAGCAAGAGCAACGTCACTCGGATGGTGAACATGGCCGCATGGTCAATCTATCATTCCTAGGTTGTACTCCTCGCATTCGTTTTGTTACATCTGCAGCGAATGTGCAGCAAATTTATCCTCATGGTAGAATAGCCCGCGGCCGGCCGTGAGGCGTCCCCAAGAGAATTCGTCAACCATCGCGGGCATGCCGCCGAGCCGGAGACTAGCGACCCCGTTGCTAAAGCCACGACCAGTCAGATGCTATGCCAACCCGGCAATTTTATGAATGGTCTCGTTTGCGAGGTCCCTTACGGCCGGCGCCTCTCTCCAAAAAACCGAGCAGCTTCGGCAACAAGGCGTGCGCGCCGGGAATAATAATGGGTTTCGCTTTGCCGGACCCCATCCTACTGCGCAGACGATCGCGTTCGGCTTCTGCGGACACCTTGTTCCGCCGCCGTCGACTTCCTGCTAAATTCCCTTCGGGACACCATCAAGAGAATCCCGATCAAATAGAGGAGGCGTGACGATGCGAATCGACACGATCGATCCGGCGAAGACCGCCATGATCGTGGTAGACATGCAAAATGACTTCGTGGACGCGGGCGCTCCGATTGAAGTACCGGCCGCGCGCGCCATGGTGCCGAAGCTCGCGGAAGCGCTGAAGATTTGCCGGAATGCTGGAATCCGGGTGATCTATACGGCCCATGTACATCGCCGCGATGGCTGCGATATGGGCCTGTTCGACGACATCCATCCGCCGATAGCCAATCGCGCTGCATTGGTGGACGGTACGCCAGGAGTGGACATCTACCCCGAACTCGCCCCGGTACGCGGTGAACACGTGATCAAGAAACACCGCTACAGCGGCTTCTTCGGGACCGACCTCGACATCATACTGCGCGAATGGGGCGTCGATACGGTCCTCATTTCGGGGACGTCGACCGAGAATTGCTGTCACGCGACCGCGCGCGATGCGATGTTCCGTAACTATCGCGTCGCATTCCTTTCGGATGCGACGGCGACATACGACTATCCGGATCGAGGCTTCGGCTCCATACCCAATGCGGACGTGCACCACGCGACCCTGGTCATCCTCGCCGCATCGACGGCGCATGTCATGCCGGTGGCGGATCTGGCCGCGCGAGTAGCAAGTGGCCGCGGCTCCGGAGCGGCGCCTTCGCGAGCAGCCTGAGCGCGGATCGACATGCCGGGGCCGATTCTGCCATTGCGTCCTCGGCGCGCGACCAGGCCATACCCTTGCCGACGATGACGAGCGGCCGCTCCGCCCCCTATCTGCTATACTTCGCCGGGAAGATCTGCGGGCGCTGAGGGCGAACGTTCGAGCCACGGTGCGAACGGCGCTCGAAACCCATCTGCGACATGAGCCGGGAAAGGCGAGTCGCAGCCGCATCAAATGGCCTCCGCGGACTCCGCCGGCCGCAATATCGGCTGAGGGTTGGCGACGTCCGGTGTTCTATGATGTTTCCGGCTCAATGGTCGAAATCCTGGCGATCGTGACCAAATCAGAGACCAAGGCATGCCTAAGGCAATTCGGGGATCCGACGTGAGGCGCATCCCGTTATCCGAAATCAAGGACGACCTCTCGCGGTTTCTGCACGAAGCCGAAACCCAGGAGATCGTTATCACCCGCAACGGGAAACCGGCCGGATTGTTGATCGGCTTCGGATCCGAGGATGACTGGCTCGAAAACGACCTGCGGTTCCGGCGCCGCATCGAGCGTGCGCGAAAGAGCTTTCGCGAGGGGCACGGCGTCAGAAGTGAGGATGCCGAGTGAGAACGCCTGAACGGAACCATCGAGTAAACTGTCACCGTAATACAGAGTAAACTGTCACCGTAATACGTAATACCGCAGCCGGGACCTCCACTGCAGGGGTGAGACGCAGACGACGCCTGGGCCGTCCGCGAGAGCGAGGTCAAAGGAACATCGTCGGTAAAGTGGCCGGATCGCAGTGCTAGAGCACCGGTCCGGGGCTGCCTAAGGCATGTTCGGTGAGGCCCTTTGTGATGATTTCGTAGGCTTCGTCCAGCGAATCCGTGCGATGGAATAGGTCGAGGTCGCCTGAGCTGATCGTCCCATAGCGGACCAGCACGTCGAAATTGATCACCTCGTCCCAGTATTTGGAGCCGAACAGCACGATCGGCATGCGCTTGCGCGTCTTGCGCGTCTGCACGAGCGTCAGGATCTCGAAGAGTTCGTCGAGCGTGCCATAGCCGCCAGGAAACAACACGACCGCCTTGGCCAGATAGACAAACCAGAATTTGCGCATGAAGAAGTAATGGAAATAGAAGTGGAGTTCCCGGCTGACATAAGGGTTGTCGAATTCTTCGTCCGGGATCGAGATCGTCAGCCCGACATTGAGCCCCTTTGCTTCGTAAGCGCCGCGATTGGCCGCCTCCATGATGCCGGGACCGCCGCCGGTGCAGACGACGAAGCGCCGCTCCTCGCGGCCGAGCTTCTTAGACCAGGCTGTCAAGCGCTGGGCAAGCTCTCGCGCGGCCTCGTAATAGATCGAGAGCCGGAGGGCCATCTGCGCCAGCTCGATGCCCTCTCCGGCCCGCTCCGCCTCGGCGAGCTCTGTCCTCGCGGCCTCCTCCGAGCGCAGCCGCGCCGACCCCATGAAGACGATGGTGTCCTGGACGTTATGGCGCTCGAAGCGATAGAGCGGCTCCAAGTACTCCGCGAGGATCCGCAGAGCGCGCGCATCCCTGCTCTGCAGGAAGCGGGAGTCCTCATAGGCCTTGGGTTGGCGGCGGCCGCGCCTGCCGGGCTTGTCCAATCTGAACCTCGCTTTTATTCGGTTTTCGTCCTCCATGGTGAATAAGGGATGAACCATAGCGGCCGACAAGCCGGTAGGCTGTCGATCGCGCCTCCAATCGGCACCAGCCTATAGCGGGCTCGCAGACCGGCGTCAGCAAGGGAGCCAGCCACAGGATCGGGCATGTGCTCGGCGGCACCGCCGGGGTGCGGGCACAGCTACACCTCCTGCATCATGCTACCGCACGTGCTGCGCTTTACCACGCGGTGATCAGTGAACAGCAGGTGCGAATCAGCGAGGCGCTCGGCCAGCCCGGCGAGCCGGCTGCGGATGTCGTCGTCGCGCTGATCGCCCGCCTCGGGGCTGCCGACCCGGCTGCGCGATGTCGGGGTCAGACAGGATCAGCTCGACCTGATCACCGAGAATTCTATGCACGACCGCTGGGTTCACACGAACCCACGCAAGATCGACGGTCCAGCGGCGGTTCGAATGTTGCTCGACGCCCCCTGGTAGCTGGTGCTCAGATCGGGACAGGGGCTTCACTCATTCGTTCGTGGCCGGGCTTGACCCGTGGGCCTTTAGCCCACGGTCGAGTTCCGTGGGCATCCGCGAAGCATCTCGGCAAGCGGTCGACAACCTTCGTGGATGCCTGGCACAAGAGCCTGTTTACGGGCCGCGCGAAGCGCGGACCCGTGGGCCGGGCACAAACGACTAGCGCGAACTGCCCCTGAATGCGAGCGACTGAAGACTACGCGGCTATTTCGTGCCGAACAGGCGGTCGCCGGCGTCACCGAGGCCGGGGAGGATGTAGCCGGACTCGTCAAGGCGGCGATCGAGCGCCGCCGCGACGATCGGCACATCGGGGAACACGGCGGACACTTTGTCGACGCCTTCCGGAGCGGCGACCAGACAAACGAACTTGATCGAGCGGGCGGCGAGCTCCTTCAGGCGTGAGATCGCGGCCACAGCGGAATTGCCGGTCGCGAGCATCGGGTCGCACAGGATCACATCGCGCTCGGCGAGATCCTCCGGCAATTTCAGGTAATACTCAATCGCCTGCAGGGTTCGCGGGTCGCGGTAGATCCCGATATGCCCGACGCGTGCCGAGGGCAGCAGATCAAGCATCCCGTCGAGAATGCCATTGCCGGCGCGCAATATCGAAACGAGGCAGAGCTTCTTGCCGGCGAGCAGTGGGAAGGCACCGCGCTCGAGCGGCGTGTCGATCTCGGTCTCCTCGATCGGCAGCTCGCGCGTCGCCTCATAGGCCAAAAGGAGGCTGATCTCGCGCAGCAGCCGGCGAAACTCGGCAGTCGAGGTGCTGCGGTCGCGCATCAGGGACAATTTGTGCTGAACGAGCGGATGGTCGACGACCGTTAAACACTCAGTCGAGTTTGCCATTACCGAGTCACCTCGAATGCGGCGCTCATTGGTTTATAGTAAAAAGCTCAGGGCGCCGACCGCACCATAACCGGACAGGGAGGGGCGGCAATGTCAACAAACCTCGCCGAGTGGCTTCGCCGGCTCGGGCTCGAGCAATATGAGCCTGCATTCCGCGACAATGACATCGACGCGAGGGTGCTACCCCGGCTAACGGTCGAAGATCTGCGCGAGCTCGGCATCGGATCCATCGGTCATCGCCGCCGCTTGCTCGACGCCATCGCCGCGCTCGGCACGCCCGAGACACCACCGGCGCCCACCCTTGCCCCCGCTGCCCCCGGTGAGGCCGAGCGCCGCCAGCTGACGATGATGTTCTGCGACCTGGTGGGGTCGACGCCGCTTTCAGCACGCTTCGATCCCGAGGATCTCCGCGAGGTGATCGGCGCCTACCACCGGTGCGTCGCCGACACCGTCGTCCGCTACGCCGGTTTTGTCGCCAAGTATATGGGCGACGGCGTTTTGATCTATTTCGGCTATCCGCAGGCGCACGAGGATGACGCCGAACGAGCGGTCCGCGCCGGGCTCGCTGTCATCGACGCGGTTGGCCGGCTCGGGACACTGGAACAGTTGAGCGTGCGGCTCGGCATCGCCAGCGGGCTGGTCGTGGTCGGCGATCTGATCGGCGCGGGCGCCGCCCAAGAGCACGGGGTGGTCGGCGAGACGCCGAATCTCGCCGCGCGGCTCCAAGCGCTGGCCCAACCCGGCATGCTGGTGATCGCCGAGAGCACACGCCGTCAGATTGGCACATTGTTCGAAGTCGAGGATCTCGGGGCACAGCCTCTCGCTGGATTTGCCGAACCGCAGCGTGCCTGGCGCGTCGTCGGCGAAAGTGGCGTGCTCAGCCGCTTCGAAACGCTGCGCTCGGAGGCCACGCCGCTCGTCGGCCGCGACGAAGAACTCGAATTATTGTTGCGGCGCTGGGGGCAGGCGAAAACCGGCGAGGGGCGGGTCGTGCTGCTGTCGGGGGAGCCAGGAATCGGAAAATCGCGGCTGGCCGCAGCGTTGTTGCAGCGCATCGAGAGCGAGCCTCATACGCGGCTGCGTTATTTCTGCTCGCCGCACCATCAGGATAGTGCGCTTCACCCGTTCATCGTTCAGCTCGAACGCGCCGCCGGCTTCGCGCGCGATGACCACGTCGAGCAAAAGCTCGGAAAGTTTCGCAGTTTGCTCACGCCGGGTGCGCGCGGCGATGACGACATCGAGTTGTTGGCCGAATTGCTGTCATTGCGGAGCGCGGCCGCCGAGGTCGATCTGAGCCCACAGCGCAAGCGCGAAAGACTGCTCGAAGCGTTGCTCCATCAGCTCGACGCCCTCGCGCTCAGCCAGCCTGTCTTGATGGCGTTCGAGGACGCGCAGTGGGCCGACCCGACCTCGCGCGAGCTGCTCGATCTGACGATCGACCGGGTTGCGCGCATTCCAGTCCTGCTCATGATTACTTTCCGGCCGGAGTTCGAACACGCCTGGAGCGGTGAGCCGCATGTGACCCCGCTGGGCTTGAGCCGCCTCGCAGGGCGCGATGGCGCGACGTTGGTCGAACGGCTCGCAGGCAGTTCCGGTCTCACCCGTGAGGTCGTTGATGAGATCGTCGAGCGCGCCGACGGCGTGCCGCTGTTCGTCGAAGAGTTGACCAAGGCGGTGCTCGAAACCAACGAGCGCGGTGATCGGATCGCCGGCCTGTTGGCCGCAAGTGCGCTGCCATACTTCCAGATCCCGCCGACCCTACATGCGTCGCTGATCGCACGTCTCGACCGGCTCGGGCCAATCGCCAAGGAGGTTGCGCAGGTCGGTTCGGTAATCGGCCGCGAGTTCGGCTACGACGTAGTCGAACCAGTGGCGCAGCGGCCCACACCAGAGCTGCGGGCGGCGCTCGACCGCCTCACCGCTGCCGAGTTGTTATTCTGTCGAGGTATCGCTCCGCAATCCACTTATCTCTTCAAGCACGCGCTCGTCCAGGACGCCGCCTGCAGCACCATGCTGCGCGCCAGGCGGCAGGAGCTGCACGCCCGGGTAGCGGCGGTGCTGGAGCAGCTTTCCGCGGACCTCGTCGAGCGCCAGCCCGAACTCCTAGCGCATCATTTCACTCAGGCGGAATTGCTCGATCAGGCGATCCAGTTTTGGCGCCGTGCCGGTATGCGGAGCGTGGCCCGATCGGCTCATTCCGAGGCGGCGCGTCATTTTGAGTGCGCGCTCGATCTGCTGCAAAAGCTCCCGCCAAGCGAACAGCGTAACGAGAGATCGATCTCGAACTCAGGCTCGCCTCCGCGGTCCCTCTGATCGCTCTCCACGGTTTTGGATCGCTGCACGTCGCGGAGAGCGCGCTCAAGGCCAAAGCACTTGCGGATGACGTTCCGGCGTCGCCCCATCGGTTCGCCGCCCAGCGGGTCGCTTGGAACTCCTGCCTGATGCGCCAGTCCGTCCCGAAGACGATCACGCTGGCTCGAGAACTCGTGGAGTTGGCCGAAAGTGAAAATGATCCAGCCAAGCTTGCCGTGGCCCAACGCGCTTTGGGATATTCACTGTTCGTCGCTGGCGACTTCAGGGAAGCAATCGAATTTCTCAATCGTGGAGTAGCCCTCGCTGACGCTCTTTCAGATCGAGAATTCGAGGTCTATGGCGAACATCCCGGTATGGTCTGCCGCATCTATGCTGCGCAAACGAAAATCCTGATGGGCTTCACGGAAACCGGGGCGCCGCTCATCGAAGCGGCGATAGCGCATGCGCGTGACGAGAAAAGTGCACACAGCCTTGCCTGGGCTCTGGGTGTTGCTGCGCATAGTCTAGTGACGCAGGGTGAAGCCCAGGCCACGGTCTGCTTCGCATCGGAGGCGATCGATACGGCGCGAGAGCATCGCTTGCCTCAGTGGCTCGCTCTGGGCGAGCGTTGTAAAGGATGGGCGATTAGCCGTCTCGGCGAACTCGAAGCCGGCCTCAACCTGCAGCAAGCCGGTGTCACGCGGTGGTACGAGACGGGGGCCGTGCTGCATACGACACATTGCGAGCTGATCCTGGCGGAGACCTATCTACGAGGAGGCCAGTTTGGCATGGCGCGCTCCCATCTGGAGACCGCGCGTGCCCATCGGGCGCGCTACGGGGAAGGTTATCTCGCTGCGGAAATCGACCGAGTGGGCGCGGTGCTGCTGCAGCACGAAGGTGCTCCCGTTGAAATTGTGGAGGAACATCTGACCAATGCCTTGATCACAGCCCGCCGGCAAGAAGCCCGCCTACTCGAACTTCGCGCTGCCTTGACGCTGGCACGAATGCTGGTCGAGCGGAAAGCCCGCCATGAAGCAATCGATCTCTTGATGCCCATTTACGGCTGGTTCACGGAGGGCTTCGATACCGCCGATCTGAAAGAGGCAAAGGCGCTGCTGGCCGAATTGGCGTAGTCGGAGAATGGGGCAGAAGGGACCCCGGCCAAAGCTCGCATTTTGCGAAATTGACAAATTGTTAGTTTTTGTGATATGTTTCCCTGAGTTGCGTTGGCCGAGGATTTTAGTTGTTCGGAAAAAAGATCAGCGAAAAACAGCGACGGAACAGCCAGCTTTTTGCTGTTCTCTCACTCGCCGAACCAGCCCTCGTGCGAGGATATCCGCGCGAAAAGCGATGGAGCTGGCTGATAAAAAAACGGCCAACGCACCGCGGCGTTACGAAATCGGTCATAAAGGCGTTCAAAGTGATGGCAGTCTCGACCGGATGGACCCGCGCCTTCAACCATCATTGCGAGCGCCCGGAAGCGAGATCAGAACAAAGTGCCGTCGCTGACGAGCGTGAGGGGTGGCGCCCCGTCCGGGCGCCGCTCGCATGCGATTTCCCGTCCAGCCGCCCAGCTGCCGCCTTCGAGGACGCAGGCGAGCGGAAAGTCTCGCGGGTTCTTCCTGAGGTGCTCGCGAACCCCGACAGCAAGCCGGTCGAGCAACGCAACCGTAAGCGCTCGCCATTCGACAACCGGTTCGGAAAACGCATTGAGGGGACGCCGCAACAAAGCAGGGTCGCGCGGTTCGAGGACGCCACAATCGATGAAGAGACCACCATTGCGGTATTCGGCAAGCCCCGTCAGCCCGTCGATGTGGGTGACCTTCATCCCGCCTGCGATCAGTGGTTCGACGAGCGAATAGGCGAGCCATTGGCTGAGCTTGTGAAACGGCACGAGCCCGTCGCAAGGCACGGCCGAATGCCGGCCGCAATCGCCGAGAGGCACACCGGTGAGTTCGATGCGACCCGGCCAGATCGCGCCGAATGACCGCAGGACCAGGCGCAGGATTTCCGGGACTGAAACTCGCCGGCCGCGGGCCGACCAGAAGTCGAAAAGATTGCCCGGGCGCGCCGGCGCGCCGAACAAGGCCGGGTCTGCCGCGCATATCTCGCCCACCCGGTGCAGCAACGCAACGCGCCCTTCGATGCCGACAAGCTCGTTCCCGGCGCGATGCTGAAGGGCGTAGGCGAGCCTCTCGTGAGAAATCTGCGTCAGCGCCTCGGCATCGGCGCGCCACGGGTCGGTGGGGTCACGGGAGAATAGCCCGGCCTGTATCGCACGCAGGCTTGCGACGGCGAGGCCCTCCGAGCGCGAGTGGATCTGGCCGGTCGCCGCCTCGTGAAACCGCCACTGCGGCCCGGCTCCGGCATCGAGCAGGACCGAAACGACGGCGAGGTCAATCCGGGCCCGAGCCGCCTCGGCCATGTCGGCCCCGGGCGCGACGAGGGCCGCGCGGTCGATGCCGCCGGCCGAGAAATGCCGCCAGCGGCTGTGGTAGGGAACGTTGAGATCGGGGTAGCGCCGCCGCGTCGCATCGACGACGCGGCGGACCGCCTCATCCAACCGGGCCGGGACGAGCTTAAAATGGGCTGTCTCATCGCGCTCGGCAGCGGCGTAGACGATGGCACAGCGGCCGCGGACGGCGGCCGCAGTCAACAGATCTGCGGCCGCTTCACTCGTCGAGAGCACGGCCCCTTATGCGGCTGAGCTCCTCCGGGGCAGTGATCCCGGCTGGGGCGAAATACCCGGCCGCCTTTTTGGCCTCGATCTCGACCACGGCATCGAGCGGTACCAGCCGGTCCGGAATTGCGACCTGCTCTCCAACCTCGATACCCTGATTCGTCAACGCATCGCGCTTCAAATTGGACATCGACACCCAACGGTCGATCCGCCGGATCCCGAGCCAATGAAAGACGTCCGGCATCAGCTCCTGAAAGCGCATGTCCTGCACGCCGGCGATGCACTCGGTGCGGCGGAAATAAGTGTCGGCGCGGTCGCCCCCTGTCTGGCGCTTGCGGGCGTTGTAGACAAGGAATTTGGTGACTTCCCCGAGCGCCCGCCCTTCCTTGCGGTTGTAGACGATGAACCCGACCCCACCCTGTTGCGCGGTCTCGACGCAGACCTCGATCCCGTGCACGAGATAGGGGCGGCAGGTGCAGATATCCGAGCCGAACACGTCTGAGCCGTTGCACTCGTCATGCACCCGACAAGCGATCACGGTGCCCGGATCGGCGATCCGTTCGACAGCCCCGAAGAAGTAGACGGTCATGCCGCCAATCGGCGGCAATAGGACCTCGATGTCGGGCCGGGTCACGAGTTCGGGGAACATCCCCCCGGTTTCCTCGAACAGGGTGCGCCGCAGATCGGCTTCCGGCACGCCAAATCGTGCCGCCAGCCCGGGCAGATGCCACACCGGATCAATCGCGGCCTTGGTGACGCGGATCTCGCCGTTGTCGAGCAGGACCTCGCCGTCGGGCCGCAACGTCCCGTCGACAACAAGCGGACGCAACTCCGGGGTCGTAATTCGCGCCTGGGTGACCGCGATCGTCGGACGGACGTCGATCCCGGCCCGGATCTGTTCCGCAAAGACCTCGCCGGCGAGGTGACCCCAGGGGTCGAACGAGACGATTTTCCGCGGGTCGCCCCATTGCGGATGCGGTCCGATCAGAGTAGCCGGTGCGGTATCCGTGAGATCCGGCCGATGGTCGCGCGCCAGAACTCGGGTCGCCACGGCGAGCGCGCGATAGACTGCGTAAGAACCGGAATAGGAACCCACAGCGTTGCGGTATCGCGGTTCGGCCGGGCTCGCGACGACGGGACCACGTTCGGGCGGATTCGGGGCGCCCCAACGCAGCGGAATCGCGCCCTGGCCAGCCGTTCCAGGGTGGGAGGTCAAACGAATATGACGCGGTGTGGAGTAGTCCATGCCCTTCTTTGCGCAGGAAAGATCAAAGATGGATAGCGTAACGAGGTTATCAACAGCCTACAACTCGGCCGGCTCGACTCACGCCAGCTCCCTCACGATGGTGTGAGACGGTCGAAATATCCTCCGACATTGGCCGGGGCGTACTAAGTTAAAGACATCTTCGTCCGGTTTTCGGCAATGGTCCCCGATGACTGAGCCGCCGCCCTCGCGACTCGATCCGCGCAAATTTCGGGATCCTTTGATAACCGCCAATGGCGAGCGGCGGGCGCGAGTTGCCCTCAGATCGCTCGACACGCTATGGTTCAATACTGGCACATTATGCAACCTGACGTGCCAACACTGCTATATCGAGTCCTCACCCAAAAATGACCGCCTGGTCTACCTGACTGCTGCCGAAGTCTCGGAATATCTCGACGAAATCGAAGCAAGCGGCCTGCCGACCTCGCTGATCGGCTTTACCGGCGGCGAGCCTTTCATGAATCCCGAACTGCCGAAGATGCTCGAGGAGGTGCTCTCGCGCAGCTTCCGCGCGCTCGTTCTGACGAACGCGATGAAGCCGATGGCAAAATGCAAGCAGACCCTGCTAACACTCAGGGATCGCTTTGGCGACCGGTTGACGATCCGCGTTTCGATCGACCATTACGGGCCGCAGGTGCACGAGCTGGAGAGGGGTGAAGGCAGCTGGCGACCGACAATCGATGGGCTCGTCTGGCTGGCGCGCAACGGCTTCTTGCTGCATGTCGCCAGCCGCCGGCTTTCGGGAGAGTCCGAAGCAGCAATCCGTGACGGCTTTGCCGGGTTGTTCGCCGAACTCGGCGTGGCGATCGAAGCAGCCGACCCGGTGGCGTTGACGGTCTTTCCGGAGATGGACGCCGCCGCCGATGTTCCGGAGATCACCGAGGCGTGCTGGGGGACCCTCAGCAAGTCGCAGGACAGCGTCATGTGCGCCTCGTCGCGGATGGTCGTGAAGCGCAAAGGCGATGCGCGCCCGGTTGTCCTGGCCTGCACCTTGCTCCCCTACGATTCCCGCTTCGAACTCGGCCGAACCCTCTCCGCGGCGAGCGGCGCCGTGCCGCTGAACCACCCTCACTGCGCGAAATTCTGCGTCCTCGGCGGCGGCGCGTGCAGCCGCGGGTAAGGAGCGGTGGAGGAGGCGCCGCGGCCCTAAAACGTCAATGCCGCGGTCTGTTTCAGGATCTCGGTCGAGCCGTCCCAGATCATCCGCAGCGCGACAAAGGTGATGATCCCGAGACCGACCCAGGAGATCCAGTAATGGCGATCGAGGAGTCGCGCGATGCATGTCGAGGCGATCCCCATCAGCGCCACCGAAAGAACCAGCCCGAAGGCCAACAACCAGAAGTGATCCCGGGCGATCCCGGCAACCGCCAGTACGTTGTCGAGCGACATCGAAACGTCGGCGAGGACGATCCGCGTCAGCGCCTCGGTCGAGGTCTTTCGAGAGGTGCCGAGCCGGTTGCCGCAGTACTCCGCCTGGGCCAGCTCCAGCTGGTGGTTGTTGGCCTGGGTCTCGCGGATTTCCCGATACATTTTCCAGGAAACCCATAGCAGCAGGACGCCGCCTGCCAGGGTCAAGCCGATTACAGCAAGCAGCTGCACGGCGAAATAGGCAAAGAGGATTCTTAGGACCGTCGCCGCGGCGATACCGACCACAATAACGCGCCGCCGCCGTTCGGCCGCAAGACCCGCTGCCGCCATCCCGACGACGATCGCGTTGTCGCCGGCGAGCACCACGTCGATGATGACCACCGACACAAGCGTGCCCAGTTGATTTAAGCTGATCAGCACCTTCGCCACATAATCACTGACCCGGGCAGCGTCGAGGCCGTCTCGATGTCGAGATCCGCTCATTCACGCCCGGCGAGGCGGCTTTCGGCCTTCTACGCGGCAATATCTCTGGTGACGGCTATTCAGCTCCCGTTCTGGCCAGTTTGGCTCGCCGCGCGGGGACTTACCGCCGGAGAAATCGGCACCGTGTTGGCCGCGGCGATCTGGGTGAAAGTCCTGGCAAGACCGGCGATCGGCGCAACTGCCGGCAGGGCGGGAAAGTGTCTTGGCGGCGGGCTCGTGATAGCCGCGGCGGGCGCCCTTTATTGGACCTGCGTCGGAGGCGCCTATTATTTTTATAGCCGCGCTGTCTGGGGCCGGACTGGTTGGAGCGACAGTGCTGGGCCCGGCCGTCGCCGAGCAGGGGAACCGGTAGCGCGACCTTGCGTTTGGTTTACAAGAGGGATCTTGGCGCGATCCGTCGCGGTGTGGTCTCCCTCAACCGCCACGCCGCTCAATCACCGGACAGCGCCGCGGCGCCATGCCGGCTCTCCCCCAGCCGGTATGGCGCCTTTTTCACCGCGCGACTGGGGAGTGTGCCCGGGCTAGCGAGCGCATCTCGGATGTGTCCCGTCCACCGCATGGGCAACCGCGTAGTCGCGAAAACCTTTGTTGTCGAGGGTGCCGGCCAGCTTTAGCAGATCGGTCGATTGCTGGCAAAACTGGCCGGTCGGAATGACCGCTTGCTTGCGTGCAGCCTCGTTGGCGAGGCTGGTTTGCCAGGTGTCGAAGGCGCTCTTGGGGTTCCGCGCGCCGGTGCGGCGGAAATGGTCGATCATCGCGTTCTGGTACCGAATGATCGCGTCCTTGTTGCGCGCCCGAAATTCGCCGTAGACCGTGTTCCGGCACGCCGAACTGATAACCATAAGATTGGTTTGGAACACCAACGCCTGCTCTGCTTCGATATCGCCCGGTGAGTAGCAATTTCGGTCGGCGGCCGACGCAGTGACGACCGATGCCGCCGCAAGGAGCGCAGCACCCAGCATTAACTTTTTCATCGCAATTCCCCCAAAGCGATGTCGCGGTATGCCAGCATACCCAGAAGGCTCTCTCAATTTCAAGAGCAACAGTCGCGCGACTCGGCAATTCTTAAGTACAAACCGGCTGTCTTCTCGGATAGAAATGGAACGCAATAACCCAACCAATGATTGCTCAAGTGCGGCGCGCTCCCAGCCAAATGATGAGTACCGCGTGACAACTTGCATGAAGGAGATCAGGAATTTGCCAAGCTTTGGCGCAGGTAGCGGCTAAGCCTCACTACCCCGATCTGCCGCGAGGCGAAGATGGCTCCGCTGATCGTCCTTTTTACCGATTTCGGTCTCGAGGGGCCCTATACCGGCCAAGTCAAGACCGTGTTGCACCGGCTCGCACCCGGAGTACCAATCGTCGATTTGTTCGCCGACTTGCCGCCCGCAAAGCCCCGGCCGGCAGCGTATCTGCTAGCCGCCTATAGTGTCTGGTTTTCGCCCGGGACGGTTTTCCTCACGGTCGTTGATCCCGGGGTGGGCGGAGAGCGTGCAGCGGTAATCGTCGACGCCGACGACCGCTGGTATGTCGGTCCCGATAACGGGTTGTTCGAACTCGTCATGCGCCGTGCCGCTCACGCCCGGCTCTGGGAGATCTCCGCGCGGCCGGAGGCGATATCGGCAAGTTTTCACGGCCGCGACCTGTTCGCGCCCGCAGCGGGGCAGCTTGCGCGTGGCGATGCCCCTGCAGGGCAGCCCCGTCCGGAAGGGATCGCCAGTCGTCCCGATTGGCCGGACGATCTTTCCGAAATCGTCTACATTGACCGATTTGGCAACGCGATTACCGGCCTGCGGTCGGCATTGATCCCGGATCGCGCGCGGCTAGCCGTTGCCGGGCGGGTTCTTGCGCGGCGGCGGGTATTTTCGGACGTCCCGCCGGACGAGGCCTTCTGGTACGAAAACTCGAACGGGCTCGCCGAAATCGCCGTAAACGGCGGCGGGGTCGATGCCGCACTCGGCCTCGCGGTAGGAACCCCCGTGGCCATCCTGCCGTAATCGGCCCCGCACTCAAGGCGGCGGAATGACAATCTTGGCGCCGGGGGGCACCCTGAGCTGGCGACGCCTCTGAAGTCTGTGGAAGACCCACACTGCGACCGTGAAAATGACAAACACGATTAGCATGACGAGGCTGAACGAGCGCACCAGATGGCCGAGCACGGCGCGGAACGCATGCCCGAGGAAGTATCCGAGAGCCACAAAGCTCCCTGCCCACAGACCGGCGGCGAGGCAATTCAAGATCAGGAATCGCTTCCAATGCACTGCGCTCAGTCCCATTGCGAACGAGGAGAAGTTCCGGACGCCGTAGATAAAACGGAAAGAGAGGATAAAGCCCGCATTGTACCGCTCGAGCCAGTACAAGGCCGACTCGACGCCGTAACGCCATTTCGGGAATCGATTGAGCAGCCGCAGCCCGAAATAACGGCCGATCCAGAAATAGGTCTGATCGCCGGAGAAGCTGCCGAGCCAGGTCGCCGCGAGCAACAGCACGGGATTGAGCAGACCCTGGGCCGCGGCAAAGGCCGCGAACAGGACAAAAGTTTCGCCTTCGAGAAAGGTCCACACAAAGGCGATCAGATAAAAGAAGGCGCCGTTCTCAGCTATCAGGTGGCTGATGTCCATTCCCGACCCGTTCTCGACCTGTCCTACCGCCCCGGGCCGTGGCTGGAGCGCGCCCCCTCGATGCACTTCCGGCGCGGCGCATGCTATGTTTTTCCGTGTCGCCGGTCGAGCGGATTCCGGCGCAGCGGCGCCGCACGGGAACGGATGGCAGAGCAACGAAGGGAAAAGGCCGATGCCCGGGTTGTATTTCGAGGAGTTCGAGGAGGGTCAGGTCTTCGAACACGCGATCAGCCGGACCGTCACCGAAATGGACAATGTCCTGTTCAGCACGTTGACAATGAACCCGCAACCCCTGCACCTCGACGAGGAATTTGCCAAACAGACCGAGTTCGGGCAGCGGCTGGTCAACAGCCTGTTCACCCTCGGCCTGGTCATCGGCATCAGCGTCGGCGAAACGACCCTCGGGACCACCGTCGCCAATCTGGGGATGAGCGATGTTCGATTCCCCAAACCGGTTTTCCACGGCGACACATTGCGCGCGCGAACGATCGTAAGGTCGAAACGGCGCAGCCAGTCGCGGAAGGACGCCGGGATCGTCGAGTTCGAGCATCAGGGGATCAACCAGCGTGGCGAGACCGTCGCGATTTGCCGGCGCGCCGGCTTGATGAAATGCCGTTCGACGGAGGGGTGATGCGCTCTCTGCTGTTTGTTCCCGCCGACAGTGAGCGAAAGCTCGCCCGTGCGCCGCAATCGGGCGCCGATGCTTTGATCCTCGATCTCGAGGATTCGGTGGTGCCTGCAAACCGGCCGCTTGCGCGCGGTCAAGCGCGTGATTTTCTTGACTCGACCGGCTCCGCCGATTTCCGTCGATATATTCGGATAAACCCGCTGTCGAGCGGGATAGCTCTTGAAGATCTCGTTGCGGTAGTGCCGGGCAGGCCGGACGGAATACTGTTGCCGAAATGCGCGCCCGAGGATCTGCGGACGGTCGATCACTACCTTTCGGCGCTGGAGAGGGCCTCGGACCTTTCTGCCGGGGGCATTCGGGTGATCGCCATCGCCACCGAGACCCCCGCCGCGATGTTTGCTCTTGGCGGCTATCGCGGCGCTTCTTCGCGGCTGGAAGCCCTTACGTGGGGGGCGGAGGATCTGGCGGCGTGTATCGGCGGCAATAATCGCCGGTTCGATGGCGTCTATGACGATGTCTACCGGCTGGCGCGGTCGCTCTGCCTCTTGGCGGCGGCGGATGCCCGTGTCATCCCGATCGACACGATCCATACCGATTTCAAGGACGAGGCCGGGCTCGCGGCCGAGTGCGCTGCCGCGCGGCGTTCCGGCTTTGCCGCCAAAATGGCGATCCATCCGGCGCAGATCCCAACTATTAACCAAGCCTTTGCGATCGATGAGGAGGAGCTTGCCTGGGCGCGCAAGGTCGTCCAAGCATTTGCCGACAATCCCGACGCCGGGACCATCGCCGTCGACGGCAAGATGATCGACAAGCCGCACCTGACTTTGGCCCGACGCCTTCTCGGGGATAGCCCGTCGTAAGATCCGCCGACCCGGACCCGCCGACCCTGCTGGCGAGCGGTGTCGGGGCAGAGGCCGTGACAGCCGATCTCGTTTATTGTTACGATAGGCAGGCATCTTCAGGTTGAGGGGAAATGGCGTGAAATCGGCCATCGGATCAATCGCCGGGGCGGTGCTGCTCACGGCGTGCTCGCAAACGCCACCGCTGTATTTCGGGCCGCAGCTGGCATCCATCCGCGGCGAGGTCGAACCGCAGGTGATCAACTCCCCGGCCTTTGCTATCCGATCCCCCCCGCCCGGCCGGCCCGGCTATCTCGAAACGATCAAGTATATAGACAATGGGGTTAAATATATCGACCCGTTTGCCGAGTTCTTCGTCTCGTTCGACGGCCAAATGTGTTTTCGTGGACTGGTTAATCATCAGCAAGCTTTTTTTGAAAATTATCAAAATTACTGGTGCATGCCGCCGACTGCGGTAAACAATGTGGAAGCACTCGAAAACGGTATCAGCTATGTGAATACGGTTCGCTTATGGTGCGTTCTTGAAGCGCCGCAGTGCGCGCGGCGAACCGGCATTCCCAATTTTTTGGAAGACGGCATTCTCGACAATACCGGCTGGCTCGGGAACAGCATCTCTGCGCAAACCCGGCCCTTCAGGGAGCAACGCAATGCGATCGAATACCTCGTCTACCTGATGGGCGGGAACGCAACCGGTAATTCGTCGGCGCGTTGACGGACAGCACGCGTCTGGCGATTGCTCCCATACACCCCGCGCGAGCCGGAGAAATGCGCTGCGTTTTTCCGCCTACGTTCCTTCCGTCCAATCGGCTACGCTGGCCCAGTAGACGGACCGTTAGGAGGATGGAATGCCTATCTCAGGGGAACTGATCGCCGGTGCGCTCGCCGGTCTCGCATTTGTCGGGTGCAGCCTGTCGACGGGCAGCGCTCCTGCGCCGGCGCAAGGGCGGCGGCGCGAGGTCGTGGTCAACGGCAGGCGGGTCAAGACCGTCGACGTCCACGCGCATTGCATCGTCCCCGAGGCCGCGGCCGTCATCAACCATCCGCTCGAGGCGCCGGGGCTGCTGTGGAGCAACCTTGCCGACCGGATCCAGGAGATGGACGCAGAGGGGATCGACGTAGAAGCCCTCAGCATCAACCCCTATTGGTACCGCGCGGACCGCGCTGCGGCCGCCGAGCTGATCAAGATCCAGAACGAGAAACTGGCCGAGTTCTGCGCCGCCACGCCCGACCGCTTTGTCGCCTTTGCGACGGTCGCATTGCAGCACCCCCAGCTTGCCGTCGAGCAGCTCGAATACGCGATCAAGACCTTGGGGCTGCGCGGCCTGTCGATCGGCGGCAGCGTCGCGGGACGAGAGCTCGCCGATCCCAAATTCCACCCGGTCTGGGCCAAGGCCGAGGAGCTCGGCATCCTGATCTTCCTGCATCCGCTCGGCACGCGGGAATTAGAGCCGAGCGGCCGTCTCGCCGGCAGCGGCCTGTTGACCAATACGATCGGCAACCCGCTCGAAACGACGATCGCTTTGTCGCATCTGATTTTCGAGGGCACGCTTGACCGCTTCCCGGGCCTGAAGATTTGCGCCGCGCATGGCGGCGGCTTCCTGCCGTCCTACGCGGCGCGCTCAGATGCGGTCATCACGACCTTCCCCGACCGGGTCGGCCCGCTGCCGAATAAAAAGCCGACCCAGTATCTGAAGGACGGCCAACTCTATTTCGACACGATCATGTTCACGCCGGAAGCGATGCGCCACCTGATCGCCGAAACCGGCGTCAGCCAGATCATCCTCGGCACCGACTACCCGTTCCCGTGGAACAAGGTGCCCGTCGACCACATCATGTCGCTTCCGGGCCTTTCCGACGACGACCGCATCGCGATCCTCGGCGGCACCGCCGCCAAGCTGCTCGGAATCAATTAACGGAAGGCATCCGGCTATTTCGATCGAGGATGGGCTCGGGCTGCCGCAGGGCGCCTTTTTCAAGATCGACGCGGAAGAGGACGAGATCTTCTACGAGCCGCCGCGGCTGGTGTGCCATATCGATGACGCCGCGATCGCGGCGCTGACCCAATTCTATCGCTGCGCCCTGCCTTCAGGCGGCATCTTGCTCGACCTGATGAGCAGCTGGGTCAGCCACCTGCCGGCCGAGATCGATTATGCCGAAGTCATCGGCCACGGCATGAACGCGACCGAGCTCGCTGCCAACCCGCGGCTCAGCCGCTGGTTCATCCAGAACCTCAATCGCGACACGACCCTGCCGCTGGCGGATGCCAGCCTCGATGCGGCGATGATCTGTGTTTCGATCCAGTATCTGCAGCAGCCGGTCGCAGTACTGCGCGAGGTTGCGCGCCTGCTGCGTCCGGGTGCGCCGCTCGTCATCGGCTTCTCGAACCGGTGCTTCTGGACAAAGGCGGTGGCAATTTGGCGGGCGCTTGACGATGACGGCCACGTGCGCCTCGTCGAGCGCTACCTCAGGCATGCCCGCTTCGTGCGGATCGAGACCCATCGCCTGGCGGAGTGGGTGGAGGATGTGAGCGATCCGATAACCGCCGTGGTCGGGCGCGCTCCGGCGGTCTAGGCTAACCGACAAGTGACAGGGAGCGGAACAATGCAACGATCCGGACCGCCACATTCTTCACCTCCTCGTGCACCGCTGCTTCAGATGGCTTACGGTGCTTTGACCACTCAAATCCTTTGTGTTGCAGCGCAATTGGGGCTTGCTGAGCGCCTTGCGGCAGATGGCCCCATCACGGCGGGAGAGCTAGCGCCCAAGCTCGATGTTGATGAGTCGATCCTCGAGCGCGTCCTTCGCGCGCTGGTCAGTGTGAACGTCTGCGACGAGATCGAAGACGGCCGTTTCGGGCTGACCTCGCTCGGGGAATATTTGCGGCCGAGCCATCCCGAGTCGGTAGAAGCCCGCGTTCTTCTTAATGGCCAAGTATTGTATCGGCTCTGGGATGAGCTGATCGAAGCCGTGCGAACCGGCGAGGGAGGGAGCCGGCGCACCTCGGGTATGCCGTTCTATGAGTACTTGATCAAGGAGCCGCAGGTCGGCGCGCTTTTCGATCGAACGATGGCAGGTGAAGTACGGTACCGCCACCGGCCCGCAGTCGACGCCTATGATTTTGGACAATTCACGACGGTTGTCGACGTCGGCGGAGGCAACGGTGCGCTGCTGACCGAGATCCTTAGAACGTATCCTCAACCAACTGGCGTCGTGTTCGATCTACCCCGGGCAGCGACTGCAGCAAATCATCACAAACGCCGGATTGACCGATCGTTGCCGTTTTGTCGGTGGTGACGCTTTTGAGAGCATGCCCGGCGGCGCCGACGCGTACGTCATGTCGAATTTCCCTGTCATTTGGGGGGACGACCAAGCCGTCATCCCGTTGCGGAACTGCCGCAACGTGATTGGCCGGAGTGGTAAACTTCTCCTCGTTGAGTGGGTTATGCCTGCTGGCTGCGAGCCCAGGAGGGCTTTGGGTTCTGGGATACCGTGGCCGCCGATCTGATGATATTCGGAATTTATGGAAGCGGGGGCGGCCGCGTGCGGACCCGCTCGGGATTTCGCGATTTGCTCGCCGCGGCGGGGTTCGAGATGAGATCTACGGTCCCGACACAAGGCTCAGTCAGCGTGATTGAAGCTAGCCCTGTGTAGGGCGTTTGAAAGAGTAATTACGTGCGTTACTGCCGCTGGTGCTGGTCAGTCTGCGGCGCGGACTTTGACGTAAGAGCCGGGGGCGTCCTCTATCGCCGCGAGCTTGCCGTCGCCGGGGTGGCGGGCCGGAAGCTCGCCGCCGCCATATCGTGAAATCCAGCGCTCCCACAACGGCCACCAGGAATCGGGGTGGGAGGTCGCGGCAGCGAGCCACTCCTCCGGCGTCGGCGGGTTTTTCTCGTTCTCCCAATGGCCGTATTTGCCGCCGGGCGGATTGACGACGCCGGCGATGTGGCCGGATGCGGACAGCATGAATTTGACCGGGCCGTGGTAGAGTTGGGTGGCGGCATAGGTCGACCGCCATGGGGCAATGTGATCGTCGCGCGTCGACAGCAGAAACGATGGCGTCTCGATCTTTCGCAGATCGATCAGCACGCCGTCGAGGCTGATGCCGCCCGGTTGCACGAGCAGATTCTCCTGGTACATGTTGCGCAGGTAGAAGCTGTGCATCGTCGCCGGCATGCGCGTCGAATCGGCGTTCCAGTACAACAGATCGAACGGGAAAGGCGACTTGCCGAGCAGGTAGTTGTTGACCACAAAGGACCAGATCAAATCGTTGGCGCGCAGCATGTTGAAGGTTGTCGCCATGTCGCGGCCCTCAAGATAACCCTTTTCGCTCATGCGTTCTTCGAGCGCAGCCAGCTGCTCCTCGTCGATAAAGACGGAGAGCTCGCCGGCCTCGGCAAAATCCACCATCGTGACGAGATAAGTGGCGCTCTTGATCCGGTTATCGCGCTTGACCGCCATATAGGCGAGGGTGCTGGCGAGCAAGGTGCCGCCGAGACAGTAGCCGATGACATTGGCCTCGCGCTCACCGGTTGCCTGCTCGATTGCGGCGAGGGCGCTGAGCGGTCCCTCCAGCATGTAATCGGTGAAAGTTTTGGCCGCGAGGTGCTCGTCGGGATTGACCCAGGAGATCACGAATACCGTGTGGCCCTGCGATACCGCCCAACGTATGAAAGAGTTACCAGGCCGTAAATCGAGAATGTAAAACTTGTTGATCCATGGCGGGATGATCAATAGCGGCCGGCGCTTCACAACGTTCGTCGTCGGCTCGTACTGAATGAGCTGCATCAGGTCGTTCTGATAAACGATCTTGCCGGGCGTCACCGCGATGTTTTCGCCGATGCGGAATGCCTCCATGTCAGTCATCTTGATCGCGAGGCGCCCTTTGCCGCGTTCAAGATCGTCTAGCAAGTTTTTCAGCCCGTTGAGCAGGTTTTCGCCGCGGCTCTCGATTGTCGCCCGCAGGACCTCAGGGTTGGTCAACAGAAAATTCGACGGTGCGATCGCATCGACGAATTGGCGGGTGTAGAAGTCGACCTTGCGGGCGATGCGCTGGTCGACACCTTCGACCTCGCGAACCGTCCCTTGCAGCCATCGCGCCGTCAGAAGGTAGCTCTGCTTGATGAAATCGAAGAGCGTGTTGTCGGTCCACGCCGCGTCGCGGAACCGCCGGTCCCCGGCCGGGGCCTCGATCATCGGCTCGGTATCGCCGCCGAGGAAGCGCTGCGCGGTGCGCTGCCAGAGCGTCAGGTAATCGCTCCACAGCGACAGCTGTGCTTGCACGAGCCGCGAAGGGTCGGCCATCATGTGGGCCGTCATCTCCAAAAACGCGGTTCCGATCCCGAGCGGGTCGGCCAGTCCCACCCCCTCGTCGCGGCTCTGCCGCTTCAGGAACTCGGCCACGAGCTGCTGGCTTTTCTGGGCGATTTCGGCGATCTGCTGCGACAGCTCAGCGGGATCGGGAAGCGCCCCGCTCTCCCCGATTCTCGCTTCCGAAGCCGGCGCAGGGCGAGGGGGTGCAGCGGCGTCGGCAGGAGCACCGAGCGCTGCAGCCTTTTTCCTGCGCTTCTGCGGCGGACCTAGCCGGTCGCCTCCGCCGGCCGCCGCGGGCCGCGCCGGCGGCTTGCCGCAAGGCCGGGTCGCAGCGCCGGGTTTACCGTCGATCGCGTCATTCATTGCCGTTTCCTCAGGCCTGCCGCCGTTGCAAAGCCGATCCTCTGTGATTCTCGATCAGTAGCCCCGAAACTTCACGGTCTGGGGCGGTCGGTCGCTGTCATTCTCAAATGTAGTGACGTGACAGCCTGGATCTAATACATCAGCTCTCTTTGGTTTGTGCCGCTGGTCGGCGGGTCCCGAACGCTTGCGGCGGCACCGGGGGTAATTCGTCGGGAACGCTGTCATGCCTATGGCGGAATCATGTACCCGGTTCGCTAACGGGAAAAGGAGGCGTCGGCCGCCGCCCCGCTTGGCCGTGCTTGCAGTGCTGCTGGGGCTTTCCGCCTGCAACCCGGTGGACACTTGGCGTGACCTTACCGGGATAAGCCGGAACGACCCCGATCCCGAAACCACGCCGAATACCAAAAATCTCGCAGCCGGAGAGGCGTCCGACTATCCCAATCTGGCAACGGTGCCGGCGCCGCCGGTGCGCGCATTAACCGCCGCCGAGCGGGAGAAGCTGACCCAAAGCCTGATCGCTGACCGGGCGAATGCGCGGCACACCGACGAGCAGCTGCGGGCAGGTTTTCCGTCGCTGGCCGCCGCGCCGCCGCCTCCGCCGGGAGCGCCCGGGAGCCAGCCGGAGCAAGGTGCGGCCGCTTCACCGCCGGAGCCGGCCCCTGTTGCGGCGGCGGCCGTTGGTCCGTCGGCTCTGGCGGCGGCTCCATCCGCTGCACCGACGCGCAGCGGAGCGGCCAGCGAAAGGCCGGCCAAGCCGCCATCGAGCCCCTCCGGGGAACCGACGCTTGTGAGCGTAGCCGGCGCTGGTGGTGAAAAACCTGCCATACCGCCGCCTGGGGCTGCCCCTGGCGCCGCACGCGGCGGCGGCAAGGCGCCCGCCGAACCCGGGCAAGGCTTGCGCAAACAGGGAGAACCCCCCGAGCCCGGTCCCTTGGAGTCGAGCCTCCAAGTGCCGCAGGCGCGAGCGACACCGCAGCCCGAGCAAATCGAGCCCGCGCCGCCACCGCCGCAATTGCCACCCACCCCGAAAGTCGCAACTGCGCCGACACCATTGCCGGGCGGGCTTGCCGCGGGGGGAGCCCTCGCGCCGATGCCGTTGCCGCAGGCCAAAAACACGGCTGGCTACGAACCGCCGCCGGCTGCACCCGAACTGCCGCCACCGCCGTCCCGTACCGCCGCAGCCGCCGGCGGGAAGGAAGCCTCAAAGCCGCCTCCTCGGAGCGGAACTCCTGTTGCCGAAATCAAGTTCGGCGCCGATTCGACAAGCCTGACCGACAAGGACCGGCGAACCCTCGAAGCGGTCTTGCCGAAATACCAGGAGAACCCGGGGAAGGTTCGCATCGTCGGCTATGCCGGAGCCGCAAGCGGCGCGGTCGAGCAGTTGGACAGCTATCGAACCGCTCTGGATCGCGCTCAGACGGTCGCCGCCGCTTTGACCAAGGCGGGGATTCCGCCAGACAAAATCCAGGTCGAGGCGGCGCCGCAGAGTGAGAATTCCGGTGAGAGCCGCGCCGAGGTGCTGCTCGAACACTGAAGCAGACCGGCTCGATTCGGGCTGCGGTGGTTGCCGGGGCACGGATCCGGGAACGCTATCGAAAAATTGACGTCCGAGCGCTACAAAGAAGGCGGGCCGCACGCTACGCTCGCGGCGGCTCTCGTGTGTCGCACACCGTGTCCGGGTTGCCGTCGTGAAACAGCCGCTCAAGATTGCCATCGCCGGTCTCGGCACCGTTGGGTCCGGGGTGTTGCAGTTGCTGGACCGGCAAGCCGACCTGCTGACCCAGCGAGCCGGCCGCCGCATCATCGTCGCCGCAGTGTCGGCCCGCGATCGGCGCCGTGATCGCGGCGCAGACCTGTCGGCCGTACGTTGGTACGAGGACGCCGCCGCGATGGCGGCCGACCCCGAAATCGACGTCGTCGTCGAGCTGATCGGTGGCGCTGACGGCATAGCCCGCCGGTTGCTCGACGCGGCTCTCGATCACGGCAAGCACGTCGTCACAGCCAATAAGGCATTGATGGCGCATGACGGGACGAGGCTTGCGGCGCGAGCAGAGAAAAAGGGGCTCATTCTATCCTTCGAGGCCGCGGTCGCCGGCGGCATCCCTGTCATCAAGGGGCTGCGCGAAGGGCTGGCCGGCAACCGGCTGGAGCGCCTTTACGGTATTCTGAACGGAACCTCGAACTACATCCTGACGACAATGCGCGAGAGCGCGCATGAATTTGCCGAGGTTCTGGCAGAAGCGCAAAAGCTCGGTTATGCCGAAGCTGATCCGAGTTTCGACATCGACGGCATCGACGCCGCGCACAAGCTGGCGATCCTGGCGAGCGTCGGTTTCGGCCGCCCGGTCGACCTCGCCGGAGTTTACGCTGAAGGAATCCGGCATGTTTCGCGACTCGACATCGACTTTGCCGAAGAGCTCGGCTACCGCATCAAGCTGCTCGGCATCGCACGTCTGACCGAGGAGGGGCTGGAACAGCGCGTCCATCCCTGCATGGTGCCTCGGGCGACGCCGATCGCTGCGGTCGAAGGTGTCTACAACGCCGTCGTTGCCGAAGGAGACTTTGTGGGCCGTGTAGTCCTGCAAGGGCGGGGTGCCGGCGCTTTTCCGACGGCTTCGGCAGTCGCCGCGGATCTCGTCGACATCGCCGGCGGCCGTCACGTGCCGACCTTCGGGCTCCACATCGAAAATTTGCGCGATCTTCCCGGGGTGCCGATCGAGCGGCATCACGGCGCTTATTACATTAGGCTGATGGTGGTGGATCAGCCGGGGGTCATCGCCGATGTTGCCGCCGCTCTGCGCGACGAGCAGGTGTCGATGGAGTCGATGATCCAGCGGGGCCGCGCTCCGGGCGAGGCGGTGCCTGTGGTATTGACGACCCATATCACTGTCGAGGCGGCGATGCGCCGGGCGATCGAGAGGATCGAAGCGCTCGACACGGTGCTCGAACCGCCGCACATGATTCGCATCGAGGATTTCTGACCACCGACTGCTGCCCAATCACGAATAGGAGGAACGCCATGCCCGAGATCTCGAAAATGGATCGCAATCTCGCATTGGAAGCCGTTCGGGTGACCGAGGCCGCGGCGCTCTCCGCCTCGCGGCTGATGGGGCGAGGCGATGAGAAGGCCGCCGATCAGGCCGCGGTCGACGCGATGCGCGAGGCACTGAACAGCCTCGCGATCGCCGGCACTGTTGTAATCGGCGAGGGCGAGCGCGACGAGGCGCCGATGCTCTATATCGGCGAGAAGGTCGGCAGCGGGAACGGCCCGCCGATCGACATCGCGCTCGACCCGCTCGAGGGGACGACGATCACCGCGAAAGGCGGCGCCAACGCGCTGGCCGTGATCGCGATGGCTGATGCCGGCGGATTCTTGAACGCCCCCGACGTCTACATGGACAAGATCGCGGTCGGCGGCGGATTGCCGGACGATCTGGTCGACCTCGACGAGCCGCCATCGGTCAATTTGAAGAACCTGGCAAAGGCGAAGAAGGCCGAGGTTTCGGACCTCGTCGTCTGTATCCTCGATCGGCCGCGCCACGCCGAGCTGATCGCCAAGGTGCGTGAAGCGGGCGCGCGCATCGCATTGATCTCGGATGGCGACGTCAGCGGGGTCATCGCCACCTCGGAACCCGAGACCGGGATCGACATGTATGTCGGCTCCGGCGGGGCGCCTGAAGGTGTGCTGGCGGCGGCCGCGCTGCGGTGCATCGGAGGGCAGATGCAAGGCCGGCTGTTGTTCCGCAACGACGACGAGCGCGGCCGCGCTCGTCGCATCGGGATCACCGACCTCGATCGCAAATACAAGCTGCTCGATCTCGCCTCGGGCGATGTGATGTTCGCCGCGACCGGGGTCACCAACGGTACGATGCTGCGCGGGGTGCGCCGCTTTCCCGGTGGCGCCTCGACGCATTCTGTCGTCATGCGTTCGAAATCCGGTACGGTTCGCTACGTCGAGGCGCGGCACGACTTCACGCGCAAGCAGAGCTTCGCACCCTTCGCGAGGTGATCCAAATGATTCTCCACCCATGCCCCCGTCCCGTCTTTCCCGCGAAAGCGGGAACCCAGGGGCAACAGGTACTTGCGCGGTAGCCCTGGACCCCCGTTTGCGCGGGGGTGACGATTAGAGCGTAGAGGGTGTGGATTAGGCACGGAAATGCATGATGGCGCGGGGGGCGCCGCCAAGTTATTCGGGGTCGAGCGGTCGGTATGCGGCCGTCGCTGGCGGCTGCGCGACGGCGATGCAAGGATAGGCGAGGCTATTGCCGAGCGGCTCGGTGTCCCCGAGGTCGTCGGGCGGCTGCTGGCGCAGCGGGGGATCGATATGGACCACGCGCCGGGTTTTCTCGCGCCGCGGCTGCGCGACCAGCTGCCCGACCCTTCGCATCTGCTCGGCATGGAAGCGGCCGTGGCGCGGCTCGTCCGCGCCGTGCGCGGCGGTGAGACGATCGGGGTCTTCGGCGATTACGATGTCGACGGCGCGACCTCCGCCGCGTTGCTGACGCGATTCTTCGCGGCGAGCGGGACGCAAACTCGCGTCTACGTCCCGGATCGGCTTCGCGAGGGCTACGGCCCGAATGCCGCGGCTTTGCTGGGCCTTCGCGAGGAAGGTGTGCGAGTCGTCGTGACCGTCGATTGCGGCACGACGGCCTATCAGCCGCTGGCGGATGTCGCCGCGGCCGGGCTCGACGTGATCGTCGTTGACCACCACGTCGCCGAACCGCTGTTGCCGCAGGCCACGGCAGTCGTCAATCCGAACCGGTTCGACGAGAGCAGCCCGCATGGCGCGTTGGCAGCGGTCGGCGTCGCCTTCCTGATGGTCGTCGCGGTCAATCGCGAGCTGCGCCGGGCCGGGTGGTACAACCGCACCCGGACCGAGCCCGACCTGCTGCAGTGGCTCGATCTGGTCGCGCTCGGCACGGTCTGCGATGTGGTTCCGCTTTCCGGCGTCAACCGCGCGCTGGTCGCGCAGGGGATCAAGGTCGCGCGCCGTCAAGACAACCCCGGCCTCGCCGCGCTGGCCGCCGTGGCCGGCATCGACGAGCCCATCGACACATATCACCTCGGCTTTGTGCTGGGGCCGCGGGTCAATGCCGGCGGCCGGGTCGGCGCCGCCTCCCCGGACTTTGATCCGGGGATCGGCGCCCGCCTGCTCGCGACCGACGATCCGGCGGTCGCCGCGGAGCTCGCGGGACGTCTCGACGCCTACAACCGCGAGCGGCGGGACATCGAGGCGCGCGTCCTGGAGGCAGCGATCACAGCGGTCGAAGCGGTGCCGCAGTCGCCCGTTCTCGTTTTCGCGGCGGCGGAGAACTGGCACCCCGGGGTGATCGGGATTGTCGCGGCACGGCTCAAAGAGCGCTACGAGCGCCCGGCCTGCGTTGTTGCGGTCGCGGACGGGATCGGCAGGGGCTCCGGCCGCTCGGTCTCCGGCCTGCCGCTGGGGCCGGCGGTGATCGCCGCGCGCCAGGCCGGTCTGCTGATCAACGGCGGCGGCCACGCAATGGCGGCGGGTTTCACGGTTGCCGCGGAAAAGCTCGACGCCCTGCGGGCATTCCTGTCCGAGCGGCTGGGCGATGGCCTCGACCGCGACCCCCGGGTTACGTGTTCGTCCGACCCTCGCAAGCGAAGCCCGGGGGTGGTGCCCGAGCTGCGCATCGATGGCGCGCTTTCTGTTGCCGGGGCATACAGCGAGCTGATCGATCACATCGCAAGGCTGGCGCCGTTCGGCGCGTCCAACCCCGAGCCGCGTTTCATCTTTCCCGGTGTACGCGTCGTCCACGCAGAGGCCGTGGGCAACGGCCATCTGCGCTGCACCTTGGCCGACCCGCTCGACGATGTTCGGCTGCGGGCGATCGCCTTCCGCGCCATGGGGACGCTGCTCGGCCAATTCCTTGCCGAGACGCGCGGCGCGGCGATCCATGTCGCGGGCCATCTGAGGCGCGACGGGTGGCGCGGCGGCGACGCGGTGCAGCTGACGATCGACGACGCGGCCCCGGCGATCGCGGGATAACAGGTATTCGCGGGGGATAACCCCTTTCCCGGCCCCGCCATAAATGCGTAATCTCGGGGGCGGAGTTCTTCGGCCCCGGACTTGACGGCATCGGTCAGCGTCCGCCCGATTTTGACAGGAGGAAAAGCATGAGCGAAGTCGACGGCGCCACGTTGATGGCGAGGAGCCTCAAAAAGCAGGGCATCAACCACTTGTTCGGCGTCGTCGGGTTTCCGGTCGGGCCCATCGCCGCGGCGGCGCAGAAGGAAGGCGTCGCCTATATCGGCATGCGCAACGAACAGGCCGCCTCTTACGCTGCGCAGGCCTACGGCTATCTGACCGGCCGCCCCGGCGCCTGCATCGTCGTCACTGGCCCCGGCGTCGTGCACGGCCTCGCCGGGCTTGCCAATGCGCAGCAGAACTGCTGGCCGATGATCCTGATCGGCGGCGCGTCGGAGACCTATCGCGGCGGCATGGGCGCCTTCCAGGAAGAGCGCCAGGTGCTGATCGCCTCGCCCTTCTGCAAATTCGCGCATGCCATCGATACCGTCGCGCGCATCCCCTATTACGTCGAGATGGCGACGCGGAACGCGATCTATGGCCGTCCCGGCGCCACCTATCTCGACATGCCGGACGACATCATCACCGGCAAGGTCGACGAGGACAAAGTCATCCAGGTCGAACGGGCTCCGGACCCGCCGCGCACGGTGGCGCCGCAGGAATACATCGAGGACGCGCTGAACCTGCTCGAAAGGGCCGAGCGGCCGCTCGTCCTTGTCGGCAAGGGCATGGCCTGGTCGCGCGCCGAGGACGAGGTGCGCGCCTTTATCGAGCGCACGCAGCTGCCGTTCCTGCGCTCGCCGATGGGCAAGGGCGTAATGCCGGACGACCATCCGCTGTCGGTCGCGGCGGCGCGCACCCTGGCATTGCAGAACGCCGACGTCGTGTTCCTGATGGGCGCCCGCTTCAACTGGATCTTCCATTTCGGCCAGGCGCCGCGCTATGCCAAGGACATGAAGGTCATCCAGCTCGACATCGCGCCCGAGGAGATCGGCCACAACAAGGCGACCGAGGTGGCGTTGGTCGGCGACGGCAAGGCGATCGTCGGCCAGCTCAACGCCGCGCTCGCCGGCCGCCAGTGGTTCCACCCAAAAGACACCCCGTGGCGCCAGATGATCACGAAAAAGGCGGAAGAAAACGCGGCGCAGATCCGCCCGCAAATCCATGACGACGAGGCACCGGCCAATTACTTCCGCGCCCTTCGCGATGTCGCCCAATGGATGCCGAAAAACGCGATCCTTAGCGCCGAAGGCGCCGGCACGATGGATATCGGCCTCACCCAGCTGAACGTCGCCAACGCGCGTTCCTGCCTCAACGCCGGCACTTACGGCACGATGGGCGTGGGCCTCGGTCAGGCGATCGCCGCCGCCGTCGCCGAGCCGAACCGCCCGGTCGTCCACCTCTCCGGCGACTCGGCGATCGGCTTCTCCGGCATGGAGATGGAGACGCTCGTTCGCTACAACTTCCCAGTCAAGATCGTCGTCCTCAACAATGGCGGCATCGGCCCCGGCATGCCGGAGATCCCGGACAACCCGATGTTCAACATGAAGCCCAACTCGCTGATCTACGGCGCCCGCTATGACCGGATGATGGAAGCCTTCGGCGGCAAGGGCTTCTTTGTCGAGGACCCGAAGGACCTGAAGGGCGCCCTCGCCGAAGCGATGAACCACCGCGGCCCCGCCCTCGTCAACGTCGTGATCTCGCAGGGCGCCGCGAGGAAACCGCAGCAGTTCCGCTGGCACTCGTAATCCGTCGCGACCCGGTGGCCGGGCTCGTCCCGGCCACCCTCGAAAGAGGGCCGCTCGGCAACGAGCGGCTTTTTTCGAGATCGCGCTCAAAGGGGCGCGCTTCATCCGCCCGGAATCGCCGAACCCGCTGCACCTCTTCACCCAGCGCCGTGCGCTAAGGTGCGCCCCTGTTTGCCCTGTTTTATCAGGTCGAGATCAGGCATTTCCGAACTCCTTAACGAAAAATTGCCCCGCTTGGCGGGGCGCCCAATGCCGCGATGCTATAATGCCATTATGGCAATTCTGCAGTTGCATAGGATGGGTGCACTCCGACCGGCCGGTCGTCCCCTCTCCGGCGACTCGGCGATCGGCTTCTCCGGCATGGAGATGGAGACGCTCGTCCGCTACAACTTCCCGATCAAGATCGTCGTGCTCAACAATCGCGGCATCGGCCCCGGCATGCCGGAGATCCCGGACAACCCGATGTTCAACATGAAGCCCAACTCGCTGATTTATGGCGCGCGCTACGACCGGATGATGGAAGCCTTTGGCGGCAAGGGCTTCTTTGTCGAGGACCCAAAGGACCTGAAGGGCGCCCTTGCCGAAGCGATGAACCACCGCGGCCCCGCCCTCGTCAACGTCGTGATCTCGCAGGGCGCGGCCAGGAAGCCTCAGCAGTTCCGCTGGCACTCGTAACCCGCTTACTTCTCCCGCTCCCGCGGGCAGGCGGGAGAGGCTCGAGCCAAGCGCAAGGGGCCGCTCCGCACGGGCGGCCCTAAGCATTTCTTCGGATCGCAGACAGGCGCCGCTCGTCGTGCGCGCCCTGTTCGTCCTGTTTTATCAGGCCGAGATCAGGCATCCGCAACTCCTTAAAAGCAAAATCACCCCGCGTGGCGAGGCGTCCAATGCCGTGATGCTACGATGCCATTATGGCAATTCTATATTTGCGTAGAATGGGTTCAGCGTCAGCGAAACCCATCAGTCACGGCGCGGCACGTCCGCTGGCACAGCTGAGCGGACTCCATTCCGAGCCAACCGGACCTTATCGGCCGTTCTGGGGCCGACCCGATCATCTATTGACGCAAGGGTTGCTTCCTGCGGGAAGCGGCCCTTTGCGCTTTCATTGGCCAGCTTCCGACATTCCTCTGCCGCGCATCGGCGCGAAAATCGGGGCGTCCCAACCCGGCCCCGCTTCAGCCGTTTCAAGCGGCACAACCTTGACGGCCAGATCACCTCCTGGCTCAGCGAGAATTCGGCGTATATGATCGAATATATATCCAGGTGGAGAAATAACTCGTGACCGATGCTGAGGAAATTCGGGCTGTTGCACCATACAGCGGCATACGCCTGATTGAATTCAGAATAGAAAGATTGTTTGATGAATTCGATTGTACAATTCCTCTCAGTATAGTAAACCATGTAACGGCGATCATAGCGCCTAATGGAACTGGTAAAACGCTTTGTCTACGCATGATAGCTGCTCTATTCGAACATAAATGGAGTGTTTTTGCCGATAACATTTTTTCGAAGATATTATATAAATTCACTGAAGGGACTACCGTCGAGATCGATAAGAAATTGGCGGCGGACGATTCTAACCCCTCCAGTAGCGAGAATAGACTGTCCCTGCGCATTGTTATCAGGAACTCTAATGGTGAGTTGATCGACGAGTGGTCGCCACGGCTCGGCAATCCGCGACATTTTATGCAAGTTGAGCGCTATGTCCCATTTTTAACTCGGATCGGGCAGAATGTCTGGCGTCATGACAACACCGGAGAATCATATAACATTGCAGAGGTCATCGAGGCATTTGGTGACTCCTTTCCTGAGCCTATCCGAGCCAATTTATTCGGACGGACATCGGAAACGCTAACGGCAATTACGTCTCAGATTGACTGCCATCTTATAGAAACACAACGCCTCCTTATCCTTCGAGATGAAGGTGATGAGATTCATTACCGCAACACTCGTCGACCGCCATCCACCCT